>Ga0126343_10000302_pt1 | contig 18038 bp, 10 predicted proteins | sample Cyp2metagenome_FD_92531 | JGI IMG/M metagenome (GOLD analysis project Ga0126343, IMG submission 92531) | Coral microbial communities from Lord Howe Island, Old Settlement Bay, Australia - Cyphastrea 2 metagenome | ecosystem: Host-associated > Invertebrates > Cnidaria > Coral ...
ACTGTCCCCTTCTGTTAGTCCTAAATCCACGATGTCTCCGAGGGGTAACACCAACCCTTTCCGCCAACATTCCCATGTAGACATCTTCAAGTTTCAAAGGCTTCTTTGGGTCAAATACGTCCACAAACTGACGAACAAGGTCTATAGACAGCACATAGGCAGGGCCGAGGCAAAATCTCGGCAGAATTTCACTTTGATATTCCTTGTAAGACAATGCCCACTTTCCATGTCGATGCGTTTTCGATCGTCGCGCGACATTTCCGAGATACAGCTTAATTTTGGGGGTACTAGGATTTCTTAAGTAATCTAACAACTCAAAACTATTGACGAAGACGTCGTCGTCCGCCTTTAAAAGGAAATCGAAATCACAATATTTCACTGCCCATTCAAGACCCATTTCAATTTTTAGAGTCAAATTGTGATAAGAATCCGTTTGGGATCCTTGAATGATATCACCATAAATTGCTGTTTCTGCAGACAAGTATTTCATCTCCGTTGGATGCCGTAGTTGTCCCAACAAAAACATTGTCCTCCAAGTTTTATTCATGGAATAATCAGTGCCCCAGGTTTGACGAATAACTCGCCTCTTTTCGAAATTCAGTGGACTGGAAGGAACCAAGATTAAAAGCAAGTATTTCTGGCTGCATTTGGTTCGAGTTTGCAAAAACGTTCGATGTCTGGATTCTCCTTTTGTCTCAGAAATTCGAAGTCTGTTGGCTGTTCCTTTTGCCGTCGAGAGTTTAAATGGTTGATGATGATACTGCTGCCTGTTGCGGTATGCTGGTGACGTTGAATTGAACTTTTCTCTCATACTGGGTAAGAGAAATTCATCTTCTGTTTGCACTCGAACAGTCAACCCACTGCCCTCAGTAATCCATAGCGGGTATATTACCAAAACAAGACAAGCGTAGGCTGCAGTCACACACAGGCAAACCCTGAGGTTTCTCATCCACATTTGCATCGAATTAAACACGATTACTCTCCTTTTCTTCTCTTTCTGTGGTAAATTTAATTGAATCCAGACTTCAGAACGACGCCGGTCAGTATTAACTTGTAAATGTTCCTTTTCAATCTAAATTGTTTGGAGAAATGATTTAAAAGCGATCAGTACCGCAGTTGGCCTGTCATGTCACAGGCTTAATATACACTTTGAAGCATTAGTTTGTTTGCTTCCGACAAAATTGGTGGCTATTTTGCGTAATTTTTTGTATGTGAAAGTATGATACTGTGGAACATATTTTCCAGTAATTAGTCACCCGTTATAAGGCTTTGACCTAAATTGGAAATTTTAATATGAATATTTAGGTCCAAGCAATTCTAGTCGTGGGAAGTAATACAGACCGAGTGCAGGTGAACAAATCAAATTTACGAACTGATTTGTCGATAAGAGAAATAAATAGGTGTTACATGATAAATTATTGTAAGCTTAATCGCGGTAGACTTCATTATTTGTACAGGTGGACTATGAATGTACAAGCTTGGTATGAATAAACCAAGCCATCTTTGTTTTAACCAAAATCCGTGAACATTGTGCATGCTTGCCTGTACTAAACCAGTTTGAACGAAGTTTGATGCCTTTGGAGAACAAAAAAATAAATGAAGACCTACAGGTTAAAGTTTTTCTACACCACAACGCATTAAAGCCAAAAAATTAGTCGAAAACGCCAGCCAATAACATTATTGAAGACTGGGTGAGATCTTTCATATGAGCTTGGTTGCTAAATGAGGAAAGTTGCTATTGGTGTCATGTTATTTCTTGAATATCCGATATTTTATTCAAGTCTAAAGGCAATCGATTTTTTCCGCGGACCTCAGTTATATCCAAACATTGATATTTCAAAACGATCTTTTTAACTAAGCTAGGATCAGAGCGGACGTCGAGGTGAATAGAGCTTTGCTCATAATTCCTGTCGAGATAACGAACATCAGTAAGTTACTGCGACCTCAAAGATGTTATCGGCCACATGCTGCCTAGTTTGTATGTTTGTTTGTTTGCTTTTTTTTAATCAGCATAATTAACGGACTCAGGACGTGACTCAGGACGTGAATTTTACAAGCTCTTTAAGGACGTTTTCAAAGCGTTTAGAATTCACAATGCATAATGATTTCTCGTCATTAAGTTGTTTGCATGCTAATGAACACTTTATATAAACAATTACATCAGAGAGGATCGATAGTCCGCTCTCATATGTATTACCGAAAGTGTCAGTAAAATCTAAAAAAAAAAACCCTAGTGGATTTATTTATATACAGTTTATGAGAAATTTGTATTTAGTTTGTTTTTAAGTCCTTTCCTTATAAATGATTTTAATTTCTGCGACTTTGTTGTGATAAGACGGGGGAGAAGGACTAAACAATTGCTACTTCCAGGCAAAATTTTGAAAACTACCATGGCCATGCGGATTTTATTCGATGGTGTACTCTAAAAATTCGGATACCCTGCTATTTTTTCTTGTTGTGAAGCCTTCGAATTTTTATTTATCCAGGCGGTTTAGAGTAACCCTCGCAATAATGAAAATCTTTTTGTCCCCTGACGGCTTATCAAGTTAGTCTTCGACCAAGATGTTGAGGTTATTCAGTATGCATTTGAAACATGGAACTGCCACTAAGAGACGCTTTCGAATTTAACAGGCATGGGCGGTTACAGACTAGAAGAAATCTCGCCTTAAGGACGTTCGCGCCAATTGTTTCTGCGCATGGTCACTGCGCACGCAAATTCACACGCCAAGTCATACACGAGCGCGCGCTGAGAAATAACATAAACAATGATAGGGCAGATGGCCATTGCCATAGCCTTGCCTGGATTTAGCGGTCTTGGACATTCGGTGACCCCTACGTTTCTTTCAGAATCAGATTGTATTTACAATTATCTCCACATTGCCCAAAACTGGACAAAAAAATCAGTGTGAGAAGTTAAAAAAGTTTCATGATTTCTGTCCACGGGAAATCAAATTCTGCCATCTTGCGGCTACATGGCGCGTGAAACTGTGGTTGCTAAATACGAGCTTGTTCTTTAAGGAACCTCACCAGTCGACTAATTTCACTTAATAGGTCCACTTTAACAATATTTGGCAGAGAACATTTCACCTCGAAGATTTAATTGTAATATTTCTGGGCTTACAGACACTGGCATTATTCGCTTACGAAGCCCGATTTTTTCAGATTTGGGTTGATCTTCCGGGCATGTTCTTTGCTAAACTAAGTCGGTGCCCCCCCAATTTTTTTTACATTTTTGACATAGCTAAATCGTCATCTTACACTGGTAAAAGTCTCAGAAAAAAATTCACACGAAATACATTCTTACCTCAGCGAGGAATTGTTAGCAGATTAAGACAACAGAACTCACCGAAGCGCCTTTAGCGCTTATAACGCAGAGCCAAAACAGATCTTGCAAAGCTTACGAGTTTCACGAGGATATCAACAGCTGAGCCAAGCTCAAAGTGAAACTCACTTTGTTGACCACTCTAGCCAGGGGCAACTTGCTACTTTTTTCCAGGAGGAATTCAGATCGTAACATGGCAAATAAGCTCATAAAAGATGCTTAATGCTATAATAAATAAATCGACAGAATTGTCTCCAAACTCATATTGCCTTGTGAAGATATGATTTATAAGGACATAAAGAAGAAAGACCAAGAAAAAAGTGAGTAAAAATGACAATTTTGCTGCTACATGTTTCAGCTTATATGGGAGAAGAGACAATATTAAATGAAAGATCAAACTCAGCCACACCAAATTTTCAGGGTTGAGCACCGAAGTGTTTTAATATCAACGCACGTGTATAATCAGAAAAATGGCTGTTTTGTCTTTGTCTCATAATCAGAATTTTGCAAAAGGTAGGATTGTCATCAACTGGAAATGAAAAGAAAAGCTAATTACACTCTTTCTTTTTTATAAGAATATTGTTTTTTTTTTCCGGCCCAGGCTGAATATTCCTATCTGCCGATTAAGGCTGAAAATATTATTGTAGTATTATTGCTTGTGACATCTCCGTTTATTATGATCACATGAATATACTGTACAATTATCAGTTGAAACCGTTGGAATCGAGTTGTTGTCACGGGCAACTGGCTCCGTTTCCAGTGGTAACTTGTTGGCCTCTGACGTCATAAGCAGCAAAGAGCGCGAAACAACATACAAGTGCTATCCGAGGTAGTTCATGTCTCTTTCAAAATTTGGCAGGCTTCCATGGTAGGCGACACACAGCTGCTGATAATGTTACCATTAGAAACCAGGCAAGTTGCCCCTGACAACAGTGTAATTTTAACGTTGAAACCTGGTGACCAACTTAGTCGCGCCTTACTCAACTGATAATCGTATCGTCATTAAACATTTGGCTATCGCTAGTTAAGAGCTAGTGTTAGGTTTGTTGGCTAGTTTTGCCGTTTAGAAAACAGAATAATTTTATAGAGTCAAGCAAAAACATATCATTGAATTTCAGCTTCAGGTTTAATCTTTAAATTTTCTCAAAATTTCGAAAAATTCCAGCCTCGTTATTCTTATAAGATGTATTCTTATAAAAAAGAAAGAGTGCAAGGCATGTCTACAAACCTTTTGTTTGTAACAACTCAGTAATCTGGGCTCATTTGTCTGTCTTTCATTGTATACATAATTCGGACATTGCGAGTTTATCCACTCGTGATTTTTTGTAAAGCGACGGCTTGATAATATCTCGTCATATGCAAAAGGGTGTTAAGGCCGAATCCTACTATTAATTTTTTCTCCCTAGATTTCGGTTTGATAATCTGTTACCTCATAGCCGGAGAGGATGACATCTCTTTGCAAAAGTCCCTTTTATGTTCGCGGCAATCCGACTAGAGAATTAGACACCCTTTCAGGCTACCCTGGGAAGAAGAAACGGAACAAAGTAGAGCACGTGCATAATGGTATAGATCCAACAAAGTACATGGTTTGAATCTAGTAGTATAGTTGGTGCGATCGTCTGCGTGATCTAGTTTTGAATAGAACTGTTAACGGAGACTGACGTTTCGACAACCTGAGCGGAGAGATCATGTTAAGTGGTGAGTGTTCGCCAGTCGCTTGTGGGCGGTTACTAACAACAGCAGTTCTTTTCAGAACTACCCCCAGCCGCATTATGCGAACAACACAACTTCACGCTGATTTCACAAGTTACAAGAACTTACGAACTAAATGGGAAACAAGGGGATAATATTGCTGAAATTTACACCATCTCTTAATGATACAAAGCAAAATGAAGCAGGAAACTAAGGGGAGAAGACGAAAAAAAAAAAAACGCTAAAGAAACCCGATGTGTGTGAGGCAGAGCTCGTATATCAAAGCCTTTACTGAAACGAAAAACACAAGCGTGCAACATGAATTCTGCCAACGAAAAAGCAATGTCCGAAGCGACGTTTTGCAAGGAAAAGCACGCATAGAATAACAAATAGTTCTGTCACTCCACGGTTGAGGCGTGCAAACACTTAAAGGGACTGAGAAGGTGAAGGGAGAACCAGGGAAAGAAGCAGACGAGAAAAGGGACACTCGTGCGCAAATGGAAGATTGCATGACTAAAGTAAAAAACCATAAGAAAAAGTTCGCTTTTACCAGCTGCTGGAGTTAGGTCGACATAAACTGCAAGCAGCATGGAGGAGAACGTAACTAGCTCAATCATCCGGAAAAGGGTACATCATGTGAGGTTACGAAGTGAAGGATTCTTACGAGAACGGGGATGAAATGAGCTGCATAGCTCTTATTTATACTCACTTAGTGAGGGACTTGTAGGGATAATCTTATTTCAATTGTTGACAGGACCCCTTTGATGACAGGACCCCTTTGATGACAGTACTTTTTCACTGCAGGGCTATCCTGTATATATATTCGTTATTTAACAAGTAGTGGTGGATATTTATCGAGCCGCGAAGCGGCGAAGGAAATAGCCACTGCGAACCACCGACACCGAGGTGAATAGTTGCTTTAAACTGTAGTATATACTAAAACATATACAGTGAGATATTATACACAACGAAAATTAATTTGGATCATTTTTCCACTTGTCACGGATGCAAACAGGGACGCCACAGGATATTCAGAGTTTGACGAACCAATCAGCGCGCGCCTTCAACGCTATCCACTGTCATAGTATATACTAATATTTATTATTACAGATGTCTCTTATTCTCGGTGTTATAAATATTTTGTTAGACCCAATACTACTTTGACCCTGTTTAAAAATAAAAAGAGATAATAAAACATTTTATCATACTATTCAGATTTGAAAAGTACTTAATTCAATGCTAATTGAAGAACGCAATGCAACTGTTATCAGCTTCTTAGGAAAATTTCCTGTACACATATTCTTTCACTGCAATCACATTTCTGGTCGTGATGGACTTGTTACATATCAGCTTGACAACCACAAATCAAGACATGTACAGTGCACCATTCATTTCGAATCGACCAGTCTATGTTTGTGAACAAGACAGTTGCAAATATAATAGATTTTTAAGCTCTTCAGTGCTGACCAAGGAGTATCTCCTAAATGAAAGGGGTGTACCATGCAAATCTGGAATTTAAACCAAAAATATGGGAAATCTCTGCTCCGAAGCCTTTAAAACTGTGACAAACCGTCAACATTTGTTCCATCATGCTTGAGGTGTTGATAGACCGTGTTTAATCACATTTCCAAATATGGAGAAGAGTGTTTAAAATATAACACAAATCTGGGAATTTTTGACAAAATTTGAGCTATTGGGAATGTGATGAAACGGGTCTTTGATGTTTGACACATTATATCATCTCAATTGAAACTAAAATTAAGGAGAAAAAGGCGACTTAAAGATAAAACATCTACGCAAAATAAAATCAGATATTCAAACACCATCTCAGTTATGTTATTAAGCTATTAAAGTTGATGCGTTACTGATGAATTTTAGAAAACTATTTGAAAATGCTTCTGCAGGTTAATTTTTAAGCGACATATTTTGGGATTTTTTTTTTGTGAAGAATGTACATTCTGGCAAAACCGAAACTATTCCTGGAATATTAGTTAACCTCATTGCAGCAGGTAACGTCAAATACACAGTTTTTGTACAGAATTAGTATCTTACAGAAGAGAATAGGCTCGATCCAATAAGCATGTGCTAAGTGCAGTGTCTTGCGGTTCTGTTTAATTGTAATTTGCAACACACTGCATGCTTACTGACGTTTAACAAAGTGTGCTTTAGTCATTTCCTTGCGACTTGTGGCCAGCAGACCTATCCTCATAACTGATCTTTTAAAAGCACGCAGCAAATTCTTTGCGATATGTTAGCTCAAAAATCGTATTCCTCCTCACAAAGACCACAAGATCTTAAGAACAGAACACATTTTTTCTATAACTTCATTCAGTAACCAGCGAAAAGACCCTTGACCTTTTCGAAGCTTTGAAGCCTGACCTTATTTCAAATTACCTCTCCACCTCTCCCCACATGGCCGGGGACACAGAGGGAAGCCCTGACTGACTTGGTCAAGCTTTAAAAGGCAATCCTTTGTTAAAGAGAGAAGCTTTAAGCAAGATAAAGTTACCGCTCAGTCTTCTGAGCCTCGTAACTCTGTTTGAATAACCGCCACAAAAACACGCAAAACCGAAAACCGCGAGCTAAATTTATGATTTCCCGCAACCGCACGATAATTTCTTAACCGTAAACCGCCAGATAAATGTGAATGAAACCGCAAACCGGCACTCAAAATTGGCTGAAACCGCCAAACCTCCAGACTATAATAGACCCTCATTGAACGGCGGCTTATTAAAATTTCATCGCAAGAGTAGATGACATCTACGCGTGCTCCTCAAAGATGTGTTTTTGGCTGGTTCACATTGCTCGTTAACTGTTCATTGGGTCCATTAATATTAACATTAACTACGAAGTTGCGTGTAATTTTCGCAAATGTTTTCTGTTAAAATTACTAAACGCTTTCGCACGGAGCAAGCAACAAAAGACTTTGACGACTGATTGAAACTTTCACACAAACAAATTAGGGCATAGATATCAAACTATTGCCTTTTTTGCCAACAGAATTTGCAGGGAAAACTTACATTCAGTTGGTGAATAGTGAATCGATCAGCTAAGACTGAGATTGAATTTAGCTGAGGTGGTTTCAAGTTGAAGTATGACGCCAGCTTAAAATGAACTGTAATTTATGCAAAGAAATACATATCGGCCAACGTGCCTTACTGAAAGGATCTCGAAGTGTATATAAATAGGCCACGACTGAAACAAAGCCGAGCAAACTCTGGCCCGACATCTAACTTACAAAAAAGCATTTTGAATGAAAGAGTTTTCAAGAAAAATAAGAGGGCAAAATCTCTTTGGGTAGGCAAAACTTGCGTCTGATCAATGATTTTAGCCAAATTGCAAATTGCTCAATCAGTTCTACGCTTGACAATAACCGAACGTGTGTGCAATGATATCAAATAATGAATAATTTTAAACATTTATTAAATCCATTTTGAAATCACTGGTTATCCTTGCAATCTGATTGGCTCTCAGTGGTGCGATTTATTCACATATAGCACCATTTTTTGCTCTACATCGCATCTTTTTCTCAGCCAATGAGAATGGGACAGTAAAACAAAACAACCAGTCAGATTCCAAGGTTCGTTTAAAGTAATCAATAAAATTCAGGAAAATGAAAGGCAAAAAGTTATTGTGCCGAGAATTTTGCAACTGCTATTGCCAAAACTTTGCTGTTTCAGTTTCTCCAAAAATTGTCCGATTTCAAAATGGATCTAATAAAGTGGCTGTTGAACTTCCTGTCGTGCAATGTTGGTCATACTTGTGATTTCAAATCGAACTCGCACTACGCGCTCGTTCGATTTTGAAATCACGCGTACTGACGATTTCAGACCAAATGGCACTCCACTCAGTTCAATTACCATTATTTATACTCGTAGGCAACAGCGATATTGTCCCCGAAACTTACTTTGGGAAAGCATACGACAAGATTCAAACACTGGATAGAGCACTGGATAGAGCACCAAATATTGCTCTAGCTGGTGGCTTAAATAGCTCTTCCTTCCAAAATTGTTCTCCAGTTAGCCCAAACTTGTAAGTAATACTTCCGTTTACATAAATAGTGCTCCAGTTGGTCTGAAAAACGCCTTAGTTAGCCTGAATATCAACGGAGAATAAGGCAGAGAATGAGGAACCGTGCGGGAATTGAAAAATAGAGGGAGGATTACATTAGATAGACTTTTCATCGAATGATCCATTTAACAATTATTCCAAGAGCGCACGTTGGACACCAGATGATAGATGGCAAGCAAGGTGCGTCATATTTATTATAATGGCTAAGCCAACTTTGCAACACCTTTAAGCGGGTTACACTGAAACATTACATATTAAGTCTATTAGATATCAAGCACAGTTCAAAAGTGCGAAGACCCTGCATGGTCCACCACTCCCTCCACTAATGAACATCGGTGCAGCGTACACCGTGAGGCCTTTAGCGGGCAGCTTATCCATATTGGTGACGTTTTCCAACCCAGGGATGTTTTCTTTGTTCAGAATTTGATGAGAGTCAAAGATTTTTGTCTGCCCGTAATCAAGTGACGCTGTGTCAATTCCCACAAGCTTTACGTTTCGATTTCGGACCAACCAGCGTGAGGCGTTAGCGTGTATACCTTAAAAAAAGAAAAAAGAAACAAAACAAAACAGAACTAAACAAAATCAGTACTTTTAAACGGGAAGATCGATGTCTCGCAAATATGGACCTGTCTTTGCAGTGCCACGCTCAGATAGTGAGAGTGTGGTAAGTTTTCCTAACATGGTTTGGCTGTAGTGAAATGGCAAGATAGTTCTATCTCACACTGGCTAGTTTAATGTTATAGGGGCCGGAAGACACATTACCTTATTTACTCGAATAAGCGCCGTCCTCCATTAAGCGCCGCACAAGTGGTGGGAAAGTTAATAAGCGCCGCAGCTGCGGTGCGGCGTTTATTCGAGTAGTGTTTGTTGTGTTCGTAGAAGTGTTTGAAGGAAAGTGAACTACTTTTTAATGCACAGAATACGATAAAATGCATCCTGTGTTGGATCTTGCGAACTTTCAGCTACAGTCAGGGCATTGACATCGAGCGACACGTTGCCGAAAACTGCGGAACAGTATTCACGAGGCTGCTACGTTATGCTTTGTAAATGAAGATGGTTAAGTTAACTGATCTCAACGGACAAGAAACAGTTGCGAAGTTTATGCAAGCATAGAGGTCACTTATTACTTTCAATAAAATACGTTTAAAACAAAACTCGCTGGACCGTAAAATGTTAGCCTTCGTATACTCTAAGGGGGCGTTCGTTTGGGATCAATTCGGAATAAGAATAGTTGGAATAATGCGAGTAAGCGTTTGTTTGGGAGCTATTCTCATTCCGGAATACCTGGATTTCCATTCCTTTTATTCTGCTCCTTTAATAGCTGGAATAAATTCCGGAATCTATTCTTATTCCGGAATATTCCAAACGAACGCGCCCTAAGTTTTCGTTAGTAGTTTAGCGCCTGCTTTCTGCGTGCGTGCGTACTGATTTCTTGCTTAAATGAGGCGAAAAATTGCCATAGAGGCAGAGCTTAAAGTCATTAATATGCACGCGCGAGGTTCAAAATGAATCAGTTCAACTCCCAAAGGCCGTTAGGACGGCGAGGAATCAAGGAGAGAAAATGTATGTTCCAGAAATGCTGGATTTGATACTAGTTCTAGACATCGGATTAACTTCATATGTTTCATGAGCCCTTTATACCTTTTAAGAAAACATGTCCATATGCAACCCAACGTGCTGACTTAATTCTTCATTTAGATGAAATTCGGTCTCAAAGTTATCATACAGCCATTTCCCATACTATAATTTACCCAAAATAGGTCAAGTTGAATATAAAATTGATAAAGGTTAACGAGTGGTAACGAGTCAAAAATGGTTGTTATTTCATTATTAATTTGTTCTCTTTAAAAGCCATATGCAACCCTTTCCATATTTTTTATAGTTAAGCTGTAACAGATCAAAACGCATGGGGACATTTCACCATTGCGGCCATTTTTCGTTATTGTGTAAAGCCATTTGTCGTCTCGCTCTTTCAAATTTATCGCCATTCACATGTAAATATCCCGGATGTGTCACATAATTCTGCGCGATGTTAGCTTACCTTCAAGCCTGCAAGCCATGAAAAAATCTTTATCGTATGAGCCTTTTTAAATAAGAGCCGCCCTCGAAGAAGTGGCGCACAACTTACAAAAAAATTAAATAAGTGCAGCGGAGCTTTTTGCGAGTACGGTATGCCTGGGGGATAAAATCTGCGAGAGATAAGCTAGCATCCCATCCGGGGTTAAGCATTACACCCTAATGAGGCTCGGAGACACGTTCTCCCCTCCTCCCCACCGGCGCTAAAATACAAATCATGGGCTTTAAGCAATTAGATTATGAACTCGAGATTTCTATCGATTACGGCCTAGTGAACTTTAATGCGTTGAAATCGAGAGCAAATAATCTCATTTTCGCACCTGGAAAATGCAGCAAGCTAAAGTCATCAGTATCTGTTCCGAGATACTATTTCTTATCTGGCCAACGGCTTCCCCAATTAGTGAACACTAGCAATATAACATCATCTGGAATCTTTCCGTGCTTTGCCTCCCAGGCCTCCAAATCACTCGGCATCAACTGGGCATCGGGATTCTTGATAAAAGTAAGAGAACGAACAATTAGAAATCTCGGACGTACGCACAAAGTCATGCCTCCAAGATGATGACGCATCGGCCACGAGACGACGAGCGACTCTCAACTGACCTCTACTCTTGTATGGGTCTACAGGTGAGATGTGATTTAAATACACACTTGTCGTCTCTCGTATTTTGTTATTTTGTGTATTGCATTAGCATGCCAACTATATATTACATCCGTTACTCTCGGGAACAAACTCATCAGTACGTTGCAAGCCTTGGATGTTTTACATCTACCATGATTCCCACGTTATATCATGAAAAACTGGGAACAGCGCGTTTAAAAAATATTAAAACTTCATCAGTGAAGAAGACAGAATGGTTTTAAATATGATAAAACTCGAGGTGCAAAACAGAGCATCATTATTATGCTAGAATTAAAAACTACATCTACCTGGGCAGCTTTGGAGGATATGTCTATCTTAATTGCAGGTCCAATGAGGCGATCGAGAGGAATTTCATCAGCTGTCCATTTTCCCTCGCCAAAATGACTCGGCGCATCTAGGTGATTGTCGCCTTGCTCAGCGCCACTTATGTCATATTTTGAGACGTAAAAGCCATCATCAGTAAAGCCATCGAATACTTTAGTATGCTTGAATGTCAGTGAAGTAGGCCAATAAATGGTCTCATTATTAAATGGATACGATAGCTCGATCCATTCTTGTTTGAGTGGTCCTCCCAAAACTGGGAGCGAAAACAGTGAACCCAATACTAGCTTTATCAGCGTTACCATAGTTCCTGTCGAGATCGCGAATATATAAAAATAAATTACTGCGTCCTGAAAGATGTTATTGGCCACAGGCTGCCTAGTTTGTATGTTTGTTTGTTTGTTTTTTTAATCAGCATAATTAACGGACTCAGGACGTTGTTTGCATGCTAATGAACACTGTATATAAACAATTACATCAGAGAGGATCGATAGTCCGCTCTCAGATGTATTACTGAAAGTGTCAGTAAAATCTTAAAAAAACCCTAGTGGATTTATTTATATATATATCTAACTGGATTTGTAAAAACGTTGCTAAAGATCTCCACCCCTGTCACCCTTATTTCACTATGATTTCACTAAACTTTTAGGCCGCCTCCAAGCCATGTAAACGGGCAAAAAATAGGAACAGGATGGCAATGAAAGCAAGATAAACGTGCAAAGGAAGGAAAAAAGCACTGACCTTCCTTTTAATTTTTATATCGTCACCTTTGGAAAAAAACGCCCGCTTAAAGCGCTACGCAAGGGCAATTCTATAGCATCGTATTTATAAATCCAGACAGATATAGTTTATGAGAAATTTGTATTTAGTTTGTTTTTCAGTCCTTTCCTTATAAATGATTATAATTTCTGCGACTTTGTCATGATAAGACTAGGGAGCTAGAAGGACTAAACAATTGTTACTTCCAGGCAAAGTTTTGAAAAATACCAAGGCCGTTCTATGATTCATTACATACGGATTTTATTCGATGGTGGACTCTAAAAATTCGAATACCCTGCTATTTTTTTCTCGTTCTGAAGCCTTCGATTTTTTATTTATCTTGGCCGTTTAGTGTAATCCTCGCAATAATGAAAATCTTTTTGTGCGCCGACGGCTTATCAAGTTCGTCCTCGACCAAGATGTTGAGGTTATTCAGTATGCATTTGAAGCGTGGAACTGCCGCTAAGAAACGCTTTCTAATTTTTCGAGCATGTGCAGTTATAGACTAGAAGAAATTTCGAGTATATCAAATTAGAGTATATCAAAGCACGAAATACATTCTTACCTCAGCGAGGAATTGTCAGCAGATTAAGACAACAGAAGTGACCGAAGCGCTTGTAGCGCTTTTAACGCAGAGCTTATAACGGCCAAAACAGATCTTGCAAAGCTTGCCACCAAATTTTTAAAGTTTCACGAGGATATCAACAGCTGAGCCAAGCGCAAAGTGAAACTCACTTTGTTGACCACTGTAGCCAGGGGCAACTTGCTACTTTCCAGGGGGAATTCAGATCTTAACATGGCAAATAAGCTCATAAAAGATGCTTAATGCTAATGTAATCGACAAAATTGTCTCCAAACTCATATTGCCTTGTGAAGGTGTGATTTATAAGGACATAAAGAAGAAAGACGAAGCGAAAAGTGAATAAAAATGACATTTTTGCTGCTACATATTTCAGCTTATATGAGAGAAGAGACAATATTAAATGAAAGATCAAACTCAGCCACACCAAATTTTCAGGGTTGAGCACCGAAGTGTTTTAATTCCAACGCACCTACGATGTATATAATCAGGAAAATGGCTGTTTTGTCCTTGTCTCATAATCAGAACTTTACAAAAGGTAGGATTGGCATCAATCGGAAAAGAAAAAGAAAAGCTAATTACACTCTTTCTTTTTTATAAGAATATTGTTTTTTTTTTGGCCAAGACTGAATATTCCTATCTGTCTGCCGATTTTAGGCCGAAAATATTCTTGTAGTTATTGTAGTTATTATGAATACACTGTACGATTATCAGTTGCGTAAGGCGCGACTAAATTCGGTCACAAGGTTTTAACGTTAAAATCGTGTTGTTGTCACGGGCAACTGGCTCCGTTTCCAGTGGTAACTTGTTGGCCTCTGACGTCATAAGCAGAAGAGAGCGCGAAACAACATAAAAGTGCTATCCGAGGTTGTTCATGTCTCTTTTCAAAATTGGGCGGGCTTCCATGGTAGGCGACACACAGCTGCTGATAATGTTGCCACTGGAAACCAGGCCGGTTGCCCCTGCCAACATTGTAGTTTTATCGTTGAAAACTGGTGACCAAACTTAGTCGTGCCTTACTCAACTGATAATCGTATCGTCATTAAACATTTGGCTATCGCCAGTGAAGAGCTAGTGTTCCGTTTGTTGGCTAGTTTTGCCGTTTAGAGAACAGAATAATTTTAGAGTCAAGCAAAAACATATCATTGTATTGTATTTACAGATTTTCAACCCACGGCATTATATTCTTTTCACAATTTCAGCTTCAGGTTTAATCTTTAGATTTTCTTAAAATTTCGCAAATTCCAGCCTCGTTATTCCTATAAGATGTATTCTTATAAAAGAGAAAGAGTGCAAGGCATGTCTAGAAACCTTTTGTTTGTAACAACTCAGTAATCTGGGCTCTTTTGTCTGTCTTTCATTGTATATATTTCTCGGCGTTTGCGAGTTTATCCACGCGTGATTTTTGTAAAGCGACGGCTTGATAATTTCTCGTCATATGCAGAAAGGTGTTAAGGCCGAATCCTACGATTAATTTTCTCTCTCTAGATTTCGGTTTCATAAACTGTTACCTCATAGAGAGGATGACATCTCTTCGCGAAAGCCCTTTTATGTTCGCGGAGAATTGTTCCGCTCCCAGAGGTTGAAGGTTTTCAGGATATATCCTGAAAACCCGAAACAAATTTAAAAGGAGCACGGCGACCTGGCCAGGATAGAGTGAGGGATATCTCGGCTATAGAGCTGGGTAGACTTTTACTCTTGCTAAGTCGTCACCCAGGTTGTTGACTGAGAGGAGGGAGCAAATAAAACATCCAAAAGCTTCCAGCAATTACATACAAAACTGGATGAAAAATCGGGAAGCACATGCTAAAGGTGAAAGGCGTGGAAGATACTCGAAAAACACCTATGAATGCACCAAATAGTGCCCACAAACCCACTTTGGTAATAGGAATATCTTTTTTGATCTTTGTATTTTCCGACGTATTCAGCATCAAACTCCTTGATCTTTAATATGTAACTAAAAATCCTTCCAAGATCCAATGAAGGCCATTTTGTTACATCATCTACAGGGCAGTCACTTGTCACAGACAGGGGTTCCTTTTTATTAATGTTGTGTCTTTTGAGCTTTTCAGCATACTTATTTTTCAGATTTGTCCTGATCTCCGCCGTGTGTAAATTATTGGCGTGTGATACAAATGCCGAGTAAGCTAAAGCAATAAGCTCGATCTTCCTAGGTGAGGTAGAGAGCCCTCTTAATGCCAGATAGTCAACTAAAGCACCTCTACCCATCTCTGCAAAATCTTCATACGCTGACGGTGGAGCCATTAAATTCTTCCACAATATTACAGTTTCTAGTGAAGGAAAACAAGAAGGGTTCTTCAGAATGACGCAAAAATGTCAAAACGGTAAGAAAACTGTACTTAATTCAACAGAATAACATGATATTTTCGGTAGCTAATCCGGATTTAGGATTAACATGCACTGAAACTTTCGTGTCAAATTTATAAGTCATTTCCAGAGATATGAAAACCAAAAACTCTATTTATGTGAAGAAAAACATGCTCTTTTACCTTGAGTTGAGTTCCCGAGACCTTTCTGAGAGGCAAAGTAGAGAAAAGGCGACAAAACCACTTCAATATGTGTCACACGCTCGAAAATAAGAAAGAAATGAATATCAATACCCAGCGTGCTTTGCTGGAGTTTGACCCACTTTCAAAATGGCGGGTTTTACCGCGAAAAGGTCTATTAAATGCAAAGCACTTAGAAATTGCCCCCACTTGGAATAACGCAGCAACCTTGGAAAAACGCGGCACACCGAGAAATGTGCCATAGTTGGAAAAATGCGCCACCCTTCGAAAATGCGGCTGCCTTGAAAAATGCGGCACACTTGGAAAATTGCAAATCACTTGGAAAAGAGAGGCACCCTTGGGAAAAAGCGACACACTGGGGAAAATGCGACACACTTGGAAAAATGTGCCAGACTTGGAAAGGTGTGGCACTTGGAAAAATGCGGCCTACCTTGAAAAATGCGACACACTTGGAGAAGTGTGCTACAGTTGGACAGATGAGCCACACTTGCAAAAATGTGCACACTTGGAAACCTGCGGCACCTTTTAAAAAATGCGGAACGTTTGGTAAACTGCGGCAACTTGGAAAAATGCGGCATACTATATACGACGAAAAATGCGGCACACTTGAAAAATGAACCAAATTTTGGGTCGTCACGCAACGATCTTCCCCGCTAATGAGGGAGAAGCGTTGCGTGACGACTCTAACAACGGCTGCGGAGGAGACTAGCAAAAACGCGGCACGCTTGGAAAAATGCGCCACATTTGGAAAAATGTTCTTACACTTCGGAAAATAAACAGACTTGGAAAACTGTGGTATACGTTAAAAAATTGGTCACACGTGGAAATATGGGTCATACGTAGAAAAATGGGCCATACATTGAAAAGTGTTTCATCTTTGGAGAAATGGGTCACACTTGGATAAGTGGGCCACATTGGGAAAAAAAGGATCATACTTGGAAAACTAAGTTACTTTTTTTTAAAAAGCTCTATACTTGAAAAATGGCTCACAATTGGATAAAAGGGTCACACCCAAAAAAATAGCTCACGCTTGCAAAAATGAGTCAAACTTAGAAAGCTGAGTCACGCCTAAGAAAAGAAGCCAACCCTTGAAAATTGGGTGACATTTGGAAAATGGGTCGGACCTGGCCATGGACTAACAGGCTGCACTTGAAAAAATGGGTCAAACTTGGTCAAATGGTTCTAAAAGCGTTTTTTAACATGTTTTTTTAAGGGAAAAAAACAACAACAACAAAAAAAAACAAAAATAATAATACTCCTCGTTCTCTGCTCCACCTACCCCCCTCATGGGGTAGACTTAACGGGAGCAGAGTCTCTGCAGAGTCCCACCCTCACCGGTCCACCCGCACGAGGAACCTCCAACACCTCTTCGATGCGACTAAATTTAAATAAGAGGTGCTAAGCTCTTTGCCTCCCTTTTGGGAGGCATTTCTTAGACTCGCACGAGGCATAGCCTCGTTTTGGCGCTGACCTTGTTGTTGTCCTATAATGCCATGCAACGGCTGTTTTCATTTGTTATCTTGACAGTCGCGTTCAATTTGTGATTTTCCTTAAATCTGTTAGCTTGATAGTAGCTACAGCTTGAAAAACCTTGAAAACTTTCTCTTAAGAAAGAGGGTGTCACTTGAAAAAAGGGGTCAAAATTCGGAAAACAGCTCACACTTAAAGTGCATATGAAGTGAAAAATGATTTGTGCTTATTTAAACAGCCTTTGGAAACGCAGAAGAATTGTGTTTTTCATCTGAAATATCATTTTTCGTTTTAGGTATTTTTATTATGCAAATTAGAACAGTTATGACATCATATTGCTTGCAACTAAACTGTGGAAAATACTGAATAAACGTTATCTCTGGAAATATTGAAGTAATGTTCTTGAAACTTGGCAGCACAATTGTGCATCAAAAAAGAAACAAAGTGTCAATATCAGTAACAGCAACAGCAACAGCAACAGCAACAGCAACAGCAACAGTAACAGTAACAGTAACAGTAACAGTAACAGTAACAGTAACAGTAACAGTAACAGTAACAGTAACAGTAACAGTAACA
>Ga0126343_10000303_pt1 | contig 17993 bp, 9 predicted proteins | sample Cyp2metagenome_FD_92531 | JGI IMG/M metagenome (GOLD analysis project Ga0126343, IMG submission 92531) | Coral microbial communities from Lord Howe Island, Old Settlement Bay, Australia - Cyphastrea 2 metagenome | ecosystem: Host-associated > Invertebrates > Cnidaria > Coral ...
GCGAAACGGAAATGGCGCGGAAAATCCAGCTAACTGATTGGTCAACAGCACCAAACCTGTCTAACCGGTCCTCTGGAGTACAAATACCGCGTGATATTTGTACTCGTTTTGGGCGTTATTTGTACTCCATGAGGTGCAGTTGGATAATAAATGTAAGTTATTGAAATTTAGCGGATATCATTGGATGATGCAAGATCCTAATGCACTTTTAAAACCTCAGCTTAGGAAAATCCTGTAATGCTGTCTCAGAGTAAAAATTTGTCTGTGAGACTGGCATTTTTCTCTGAAAAAAGAAAAAGTGCCCTCAGGTTAGTGCAGTTTTTCCCTGTAGGCATAAGATTATGATCTTTGATTTTCCGTCGAGTCTCGGTGGCGACTTGAAGCGGAAATTGGAGGAAAACCTCGTGATGCCCTGCTGATTCGCACCCAAGGTTGCCATACTCGATGGTCACGTATTTTGCTGGAATTACTAAAAAACGGTATTTTTTCCGCCAGGTCAACAACCTCTACGCAAAATAATAGATCAGTAATTGGCATTTTTATAGTTAAACTTTATATCGTGTGAAGAAATACAGTAAATTCAATTCTAAATGACAAAAAGTTTTTTCAGGACGTTCGACTTTTCAAGAACTGAAGTCGTCCTCTTGATCAGTTTTGCTGGCCTTCTTCAAGAAGGACAAGGAACGAAATCAGACAAACAAAGACGAAAACAAAACAATTCTAAACATGAAAATTACAGTGAAAAATCTCGTGATCCAGACACTTCGGTCTGCGGTCATACATGCCCCGCATCAGACAATTGAGTCCTTGTTGAGTGTTTATAAATCGAATTGTGAAATAGAATGTCGAAATAAATCAGTTATGGAACAATGAGACAATCATGTGATCTGAGTGGCATTTGATTGTGCATGAGGGTAGCGCACTCCATATCGCGGATAACGGCAAAATGATTTCCTTGTGTTGAAATGTAACAAAGAAATCCATTGGTTGGTTCGCTTTCGTTTGAATCCACTTGAAACAAAAAGCGACAAACGGGGCCCGCGGTATTTTCTTTGCGATGAAAACATAAACATAAGCATGCGCAGTTGCACTACGTTGGCCGGCGGCTGAACACGTTGTGTTTTTACGTTCCCTTGAATTTACGAGTGCTGAAGCCGTTCAAGATGGATGTTGTTCAATTTTTGGAGCCTCAAATTCTATTATTGAGTGAATAAAGGCTTCTAAGATGTCAACGGACGATTTCTACCACGACGATTTGTTTTGCGACGAGGACGAAGGCGAAATAGTTGACTGGCAATTGCCGCTATGTTTCATGAAAAAACGCCACAAGGAGGTGATCGAAGGATCGAGACCCCTGGCTCAGACCTGGCGTATGAAAGAACGAGTGAGTGATCGAAGTATTGTTTAGCTCTCCTTTAATTGATTAAAGTATCGACGCTATTTTCTTGACTCTAACGTTTGACAATTTCATTTCAGATGAAGACTGTTAGCGTGGCTCTCGTCTTATGCTTGAACATCGGTGTTGACCCTCCCGATGTGGTTAAAACCTCACCATGTGCACGGATGGAGTGCTGGATTGGTCAGTAAAATAACTTATTCATGATGACATTGGTTTCATTTACGTTTTGTTCGACAGACATGTGTTTTCCGGGTGAGCGAAGTCCACCTCAGCTGTTGTACTCTTTCACTTTGAACACACGAACTTGTAGTTGTGCAGTTAACATGTGCGTGTAAATTGCGAGTGAAACAAGCTTAGTCTTAATGACCGGAAAGAATAACAACAAAGCTCTAGTACGTCTTGCACTTGCGTATTTTGGGGAGTTATATAACATTTTCTGCCCAACTATTATATGGTTCTTGTTTCGTGATCGAGTGGATTGTTGACAATATCTAGTAGATCTTTGAATTTGTACAACTATGGAACACGATGTCGCGTAAAACGTACTTTCTAAAATGGGTTTTAAGAACTCGTAATATGCAAATTCCTCTGTCCTGTTTAAGTTCATTAAGCTTTATTGCAAGGACTTTTCTTGCTCTGTGCAAACCACTTTGGCTGCACTTTAAACAAGACTTGAAGGGAGTATGCTCTACTTTTTTCCGTCAGCAGTCCAATTGTGTGACATTCTTAATTTAGGCCCCTTCCACACTAATCTGTTTTCAAACGAAAAGGGAGCTGTTTTGTTCCGGATACGGCTATCGTCCACACTACAACGGCGAAAACGATCACCGAAAACAGAGTCATTCAAAAACACTCTCCAGAGTGGAGCGATTTGAAAACAATGCTTTTCGAAAACGCTGTTTTCCAGGGTGGACGGTGAAAACTATGCTATCTGAAAACAGTGACATCATCCAAATAGACACGACCGGGCGCCAGCCCACTCGACCGTGAGTATCCAAAATGGCAAACAGACAGATCCATGTGGCTTCTCTCTTGATGATCATTGAAGTTTGGACGGGTGAAAACGATACGAAAACAATAATAATTATTGTGGGTGCAAATCTTTTTGAAAACGGAACAAAACAGCTCCGTTTTTGTTTGAAAATGGATTAGTGTGGACGGGGCCTCAGATATCACTTTCACTTTGAAAAGTGGGTACTGCAGAATGGTAAGGTATCAATCAAATAGAAACATCCAAACCCCCCACTCGGGCATTTGACCTGTTGATGTGTCTTGACGGGAAGATTTGACATCTGTGGTTGGTATTGGAGTGGAGGGTTGGATGTCATATGGGAGGTGTATGTGGGGATTTGAATATTTTGCCTCAAAATCCTAGACGACATCAAGAGACGACACTGGAAAATAATGCAGCCTTGTTATTATTTTGTAGCTACGGACCCAGAACTGTATTCATAAAGGCGACTGTATTGTATGTTAAAACATTTCAAACTAGTGAGCAAGTCAGTTTGTTCTCATGATCTTCACAGTCATCCACACTTGAGGGAATGTTTATCTACAATATAAGAGTGTGTCTTGTGTTTTCTAACAGATCCTCTTTCAATGGGTCCACAAAAAGCTTTAGAAACTGTTGGGAACAAACTACAGGAACAATATGAACGCTGGCAGCCAAGGGTGAGGCGATTTTACATGTACTTTTCCTGGAATTTAACTAAGCTTTTAAGATAGTCAAGAATGACAGTTATAGGAGTTCCAAGGATAATACTGTTTATTACATGTATATAGACATGAGTGTTTTACTGGAAAATACACCACTGGTAAAGTTCATACGAAACCACATCCTGGACTTGAGTGGCATTTTTCTATATTCTCACTAGTGAAGATATCAATGATTTCACTGATATCAAGTTTGTTTTTTAAATTGCACTTAAATTTGTTGGTGTATGATCGAAACATCTTCAGGCCTTCTTCGAAAGTTTTTGGCAATCTTGGAAAGTATTCGGAAATTTTCAGAAAATGTTCGGCAACATTCGTGTGACCTTTGGACAAGGTTCGGAGAATCTTCGGAAATCCTCTGAAAGTGGTCGGAAATTTTCAGAAAATGGTCAAAAATGCCATCGTCAACAGTGTGTGTCTATATATATAATAAAAAGAACATCACACATTAGCTCGAAGATGTGGATTTTATGTTCTCATAGCAAAAGCAATATCTCGCTGGTTGGCTCCGTTCACTTGTGAGATATTGTTCTTGCCACTCGAACATAAAATTCATATCTCCTGGCCACCGTGTAATATCCACTACATGTACATGTATTTATCAGACCATGTCAGTTAGAGGATGAATGGTACATGTACATGTAGATTTTCATTTCTAAGGCGTCTGAAGCTGTTCTGCATCTAATTGTATTTTATCTACCTCCGTTCTAACGATAGTTTCTGCAGATGGTTTCTGCAGATCATTAGAGCATAGTTAATAATTATAGGGAAATGATTATGAAGCCCAGGAAACTTCAAATGACCAAACAAAGGTGCCATGATTCATGACAGTCAAAAGGTCCACAACTGTGCACAATCTTTTGTTTTGCATTTATTCACTATGCAAGAATTAAATAACCAAACATTGCCATTGGTTAGTTCCCCAGTGCAGAGTAAACAACTATTTTGTTTTGTTGAAGGTCAAGGCCAAAAAAAGAGAGCAAGAACATACAACAAAGAGCTTTGTCAGGTTTCATAACCATTCCCTTGATTAGAGCAGTAATAGCAAAAATTAAGACACCAAAAACATCTGGCATCGTAATATTTTAAATACAGTTAAGATGGCCTTACATGTATCAAGATTAAGCTCTCAAGCTGACTCTGTGAGGGAAAACTGGGAAATTGAACTTGACGTTATCCATATTTCAGTTAAAAAAAGATGTTTCACTTTAGTTAAAAACTCACAATAACACATGCTTCAAGCATTCTTACAAGGTTTGAAATTAACGTATTTGAATGCTTGAGAATTTGATTGTGCAGTCACGTACAGAAATAAACTAAAGTGAGATGTTTTAAATAGTATTCCAAAAGTTACCATACTCTGAGTACATTTTTAGTAAATGATTTTTGCACTTATTGATCAGACTTAAAGTGGAATCCATCTTGAATTAATAGATAGGAAATTGCAGTTGCGTATAGTGTTATGAAGAGACTCTTTGTCTTCTGTTTCAATTTGGAAGCATTTTCCTTTATGTTCATGTATGAAAACTTGTAGACCTAGAGAAAAACGCTTGGGTTAAGTTAAGAACTGAACAACAAAGTCAGCCCACTTGTGTTGCCAGAATTCTAAGCTAAGTCACATTGGCAAGAGGATAGCGCTTTCACCATTGTGCCGCCCCTGCTCTGCAACTGACACTGTTTGATAACTGCTCATGTTTGACCTTTAAGTCTAGTAGTACAACAGGTAGCCATAAGGAAAAAAGCAAGCAATTCCACTATCAAGTCCAGGTCCTGTGTTTCACTTTACAAAATAATGCCCAAGCTATTACCCACCCATGCACCTCTGAAAGAGTAAGTATGGTCCAACCCTAGAGTCTTTACTTCTCTTAGCCAGTACCAAACAATCCTTGTTTCCTTTGTAAGTATTGAGAGTGACTGGTAGAGGAGATGTGTTATTTTTTTCTTGGCAGGCCCGCTATAAGCAGAGTCTTGATCCCACAGTTGAGGAGGTGAAGAAACTGTGTACCTCACTGCGTCGAAATGCTAAGGTGCTGCTCATTTGAAACATGTATTGATCACTATGTACGTCTTGCTAAGCGAGCTTGAGGTTCGTGCTAATCCCTAACCAAGACCAAGAAGACAGGATAATTACATGTACTAAGATATTTATTATATCTGTACTGTGTGGTTGACAAGTAAGGTAGACCATTTAAAGTCACTCAGAATGGCTACAAGAGACTGATATGCATCAAAAGCAAAATACATGTAGTACAATTTGAAATTGTCATTAACTTGTTACATGTAGCAGGTTTTAAATACATGTGCATGTACGTTGACACCATACCACCAAATTTTTTGAGTCATCGTTCAAGGAAGCAAAGGGTATCAGGGTTAATTTTGTTTTGTTTATGCCAGTGCTCGCTCCCTTGGCAAGTGACTTCCCCAAATTTAGTACAGAACATGAACTTAATATTGGATGTAGTATAATGCATAATTGACTTGTACCCTGTAGCTAAAATGGTGTTCAATATACACCAGTTGAGCCATGCATGTTAGTCGATGATAAGCAAAACTCAAGATGCAAATCTAAATTGGCAACATAAGTGGGAAAAGCCATACATGAAGAATTAAGTGGATCATTATTTCAAATGTTTGCTCACATCACAGGAGGAGAGAGTGCTCTTTCATTATAATGGGCACGGAGTTCCAAGAGCAACTGCCAATGGCGAAATTTGGGTCTTCAACAAAGTAAGTGCTGCACTTCGTCCATTTTTCGTTGACGGCATTGCTTTAGCTTGCATTGCAAAAGTTACATACACTACCACCATTATTTACAGAGTCAATTATATTTTCTCTCTGCAATGTAGGCTTGTTTTTTTATGTGGTAACCATTGTATGATTTCTTGACTAACTGGATTTTTTTCCTTCCTTTTTTGACAGAGCTACACCCAGTACATTCCTCTGTCAGTGTATGACCTACAAACATGGATGGGAAGTCCATCGATCTTTGTTTACGACTGTAACAATGCTGGACTCATTGTCCAGTCATTCATTCAGTTTGCTGCTCAGCGTGAACAGGAGCAGGAGGTGAATTCACATTTACATGTACAACAAACTGCCATGTCACCAGGCATTTAGCCAGATGGGTGTCCAGGCGTCCTGTGGACGGCCACTTATCAAAGAAAATTATTTAATTACATTTTGTATTTTTAATATGTTGCTAGCCTGCGAATACAGCCGTCTCTCATTCGCTCCCGCTACTACGTGCAAAAAGCGAAGTTAGGCGTCTGCGATTCACCGCCAGAAATTCCATACTGATGACGTAAATCTGTCCTGAATCCGGACAAAGCGCTGATTGGTTGACCGACCAATTTTGCATAATTAGCTCTACAATTATTCAGTGATGTGCAAAAATCTAATGGTGAAAATTTATCTAGTCCTTCCTTGGAAACTTTTCGACTTAGCGTTCAGTCTGTTTGTTCAATGTTCAATGCAGGTTCAATGCTTCATCGTTTAAATAAAGCTACGGTAATTTCAGGCTCTTTATAGTTTTATCTGCGGTGAGGAGGTTAATTATTTGCCGACCGGATCGGGCAAGTCGCTAATATTTCAAATGGCACTCGTCCACATATAGATGCATGAGAACGTATCGGCGATTCATCAGACGCTTTTAGCACTTTATGCATGACCAAGTAAAGAAACTATCTTCTTTTGGATATAAAGCTACGTTTGGGGGTCCAGAGCAAGATCAATAGAAAAATTTTGCAGGACATTGAGTGAGTGAACGTGACATTTGTTTACCTTTCTGAGCCGGAGTCTGAACTTACAACAGAAAGGTGGCAAACTACGCTCAAATGCGAAATTTATCAGGAGAGTTTGATCGGCGTGGCTGTGAATGAAATCCATTGTGTTGCCGAATGGGACAGTTCAAGCAGCAACAGGATCGTTCAGCGTTTCGTCCTTTTCGTGTGTGGTATTTTCGTGACTCTCGCAATTTTAATTATGCCATTTTGACGCCAGGAGATTTACGTCATCAGTATGGAATTTCTGGCGGTGAATCGCAGACGTCCGTCTTCGCGATTCACACATAGTAGCGGGAGCGAATGAGAGGCCGCTGTATTCGCAGGCTAGTATGTTGCCTATAAATTGTTCCTTTGAGCATACCCTATACAATCATGTAGCACATTTTGGATGCTCGCTTTTTAAATACTGGCTAAAAGCTTGTGTGTCACATAGTCTGACACTTTTCCTACAATGTAACTAGATACAACCATTGTCTGAGCTACACACAAGCACTGTACTTATATTTTTTTTCATTTTTTGTTATTTTCAAGAAAAGAAATTACATGGCAGTGAAACTATCACTTAACAAATGAAATGGAAAGCTACTCTTGAATCTGAAATTTTGGCATATTTTTGTGTACCTTGATTGAGTTAAAGAACAGTTAAAGAATGCCTCATCAGCTTGTATTTTGGGTAATTTCATTTGTCTGCATGATATGAAGGTGCCAAATTGAATGCATATGTTCCAATTGAGCGATTTAACCCAGGGCTTGAAATCAACTTTTTCATTCGGGAGCCAACTGGTGACTAACGGAAAACTTTTGGTCGCCAGATCAGAACTCCCCTCAACCTGTACATGTATTCTAATTATATATTTTCAGCGTTGCTTGGCCCAGGGCACTCCTATGCCAGTTCCACTTGCTGTCAAGAACTGTATCCAATTGGCATCATGTGATGCAAACCAGCTGTTACCAATGAACCCAGAGCTACCTGCTGACCTCTTTACTTCCTGCCTGAGCACACCTATCAAGGTGGCCTTACGATGGTGAGTTGTTATGAGGGATTTGAGGGACAAACTGTACATGAAAATGTACTTGGAAGGGTGGCCGGGTTGTCGGCATGCCACCTTGAACTTGCATCTAAGGGTCTTGCAGCTGTAACTGTAGAGCACCTCTAATTTTTGAATGGACTCCTGTTGAAATTGGGTAGTTTTTATTTCAGGTTTTGTAGCCAAAAAAGTAGCAAGCTTGTTCCTGGTATTACTCTTGAACTTATAGAAAAGTAAGTTTGACACTTTGTTAACCTATGTAGTCCTGTACTGTCTTGTACATACATGTACCTGTGTTTTCAGATGTATCATGTAAATTGTCCCGTTTCAGTGACATGTCTCATTACAGAAGGTGCCCATTAGGGTCTTTCAAAGCTCTTGTTTTTTGTTCATACATGTACGTAACAAAATGTTAAAGGCAGAGCATTTTGATGCTTCCACACATAGTCATACACACACTAAATTTTGAGCAGATATTATGTACATTTTTTCCAAGTCATCATCCAGTAACCACTTTGTCCCACGGGGGATATAGAACTTCCACTATTGCTTGATTCTCACACCACATTGAAGGGTTCCCGGCTTCTCTGGAGGTGTTACATTTTAAATGGTCTTCTTCTTTCAGACAACAACATGTGTGCTGGTGTCTTGTGGGTTGAGTTTGATGTTGGCTGTTTTCTTGCCCCTAGCAGTTATTGCCTGGTTTCCTGTGTTGTTTTGTTTTGTGTTGTTTTGTTTACTTTTTTTAAGAAAAAAGCCAATGTCAATTTGGAGTGCTTATAGATTTCATCATACATGTAGATATCATTGTCTCAAGGTATTTAAAAATTCCATTGATAATAATCTGATCTGTTGATCTGTTTTGTTCACAGGATTCCTGGTCGTCTTAATGACAGAAGAACACCGTTAGGAGAGCTGAACTGGATTTTTACTGCTGTAACTGATACCATTGCTTGGAATATGTTACCAAGAGGTATATAATATCATATCAGACATGAAGAAATGTTGAAATGTTGAAAATTTAAGTTGCCAAAGCAGTGTTTAAAAAGTCATTTCTAATTACAGGTGTGTGCTCATACTTCAATAAGATTGTTCTTTCTTACTCTTGATAGATAATTAAGCTTAATGCTTGTGTCTCACCAGAACATCTAGTTGATACACTTTATCCCTGGAGTTGTCTCTAAATATATCTTGTTTTCTTTTGTTTTGTCTCATAGAGCTCTTCCACAAGCTGTTCAGGCAGGATCTGCTAGTTGCAAGCTTGTTCAGGAATTTCCTTCTTGCAGAGAGAGTGATGAGATCTTATAACTGTACACCTGTGTCAAGTCCCAGACTTCCTCCCACCTACATGCATCCAATGTGGTAAGTCAAGGGTATGCACTGAGAGTGGGATAGTATAGCCTGGGTTCAGATACCTGGAACATAGAAGGGGGAGGGGGCATGTCTGCAAGAGGTGGAAGAAGAGTAGCCTGCTCTCAGATGGCTGCTATTTCCTTTCATGCGTAAAAGGTAATGGAAGATACTTGCACGCAGACTGGTGCACAGGAAGCAGGAGTGCTTTCAGGTTGTTCCAGAAAAAATTCCACACTCTCGTGACTGGCAGCAAAGCTTTCTTTTTACCCTCCTATTCAGATTTCCATGACGACTACTGTAGATACCCTTCCCCTCCAAACTGGATTTCTTGGGATAACCCATTCCCAACAGGTTGGTGAATGGAAGAAATAGAATGTAAAGTCTGGCAAAAAATCATTGTCCTGAGGCTCTCTGTAAATTTTAATTTCTTCACATTAATACATATTATGTAGCATTAAGCACTGAAATTTTCAAGTGTAGAGATGCTCTTTACTGACTGAAGTACGTGTAATCAATGTTTGTTCCCCTTTTTTGCCTGGCAGGCAAGCATGGGATTTAGCTGTGGACATTTGTCTGTCCCAGCTACCAGACGTGATTGAAAACCCAGGAAGTTTTAAGGTATTTGGCGCTCATAAGAACTGTGACTTTGCTTGACATTTCTTACATTTTACAAAGAAGTATGGTATGGTGTAGATAGGTGGACGGTCCTTCACTCTGCTCAGATTGGTGTCCATCTGTATTTGTGTCTGTATGTCTGTCCATTTCTGTCTGTCCTTCAGCTTAGCCCAGCTCAGCTTAGTCAGTCAACCAGCTAGTCTTTTGTGCATCTTTTGGTGTGTCCATCAGTCTGTCACTCTTTTCGTCTATCTGTTAGTTAGCCAGTAAGTTTTGTGTAGTCAGCCAGCCTGTCTCTCCTCTTCTGTATGGCTATTTGTTAGTTGCAATCTTGATCAAACAATGATTTGTATTCACTCAAGTTATTCATCATCTATATCCCTTAATTTATAGAAAAAATAGTTTTTATTGTTCTCTTTCAGCATAGTCCGTTCTTCGCAGAGCAATTGACAGCTTTCCAGGTATGGCTTGCCATGGGTGCAGAAGACCGGGACCCTCCTGAACAGCTGCCGATAGTTCTACAGGTTCTTTTGAGTCAAGTGCACAGACTGCGAGCCCTGGATCTGCTTGGCAGATTTTTGGATTTAGGACCCTGGGCTGTCAATTTGGTAAGTGTTCAAAGCTTTCGGTCTCCAGTTGATTTCTTGTTGCCTGGTGCTATTATAATATTAATTTTAGGGGTTTTCCTCTTAGTTGATGATTTCCTTTATTGGTGTCACATCTCTGAATGAAAATATATTCATGATCAAAACAAACTAACAAGTAATTAAGGCAAATAAAGCCACAACAAGAGAAGGAAACAAGTGGATGTTTGATTATACTTAATTTTCTTCCAAGCTATAGACTTTTATTGGCTGTAAAGGTTAAAAACAATAGGAATTTGTGAGAAGTGTGTGTACATGTAATTATTGATTTGTTCTTATTTTTATTATAATTATTTTTGTTTCAGGCTTTGTCTGTTGGCATCTTTCCATATGTGCTCAAACTTCTTCAGAGTTCAGCTAGAGAGTTGAGACCTCTTTTGGTGTTCATCTGGGCAAAGATACTAGCTGTTGATAGTGTAAGTAATGTTTATAAGCAGGAAGTACATACAATAATAATTGATACACCAGTGCTTGTTGCTAAAAAGCCAATTTAACACCAGCAGTTTTCCAGTGTAGAGTTTTGTACACTCCCTGTTGGAGAGAGGGACTGAGAGAAAAAGTGTGGTTTTCCACTGCTTGAGAAAAGAAAAGAAGTGATTAACATTTTTCTCCCGCAGCTGGTAGTCCGAGTACAAGTGTGTGGGAGGGTTTCAGGTCACATGGCTTGTGTAAGGTTCAGTTTTTGTTTTGCCATGTGCCATTGCCTTACATGCATATGCCCCACCCACATGTGAAGAATTTTTTGAATGTACAAATGTACCTGTAGTAAGTTGAATTGAACATTCTCTAGCAAAGCATAATCCTGTGGACAAGAAGGCCTTAGACCCTTGACCTCTCAAACCTAGTGTGATGTATAATAATGTCAAATTATTCTGACTCATAATCTGATTGGTTCTTGCTTATGATCTATTAACCTGCGATCAGGCGTCTCTTTGGAGGACAGAATCAAGGCTTAGACGACATCAGAAGCAATAATTTATTATTGTTTGTTTCTTTATTTTTATAAAACAAGTTCTAGATTCCTTGTTGCTGTGTGTCTTTTCAGTTATACATGTAGGTCAAAGAAGATGTCAGAGTGTGGTAAGAACATCAGTGGTACACTTGCCTAATGGCTTGTGTGCCAATTTTTTGCCCATAACACATTTTGACATCATCCATGACAGACGTTCAGCAACATGGAATTTATTTGTTAAGCTGCATTGTATCTAGATCTGTTACATTGCTCTCTGGTGTCATATTCTGTTGACCACAAAGCACAAGTCAGAATTAATAGGATAGTAATAATGGCAAGAAGGTAAATGTAGGTACATGTAGTGTTTGCAACATTCATTTGCGATGTTTTTGTTTGTTTGCAGTCTTGTCAAGCAGACCTAGTTAAAGACAGTGGTCATAAATATTTTTTATCTGTGTTGGCAGATGCATACATGCGGGTAAGTCAAATTCAGATTTCCACACTGTGTGTATTTACCAACCATTCTTTTAGCCTTATATGCTGGGCATTGTCAATGCTAACAACCATAGTTGGGTTTTAAATGCCACTTCTCCATTATGATAATTTTTTTTTTTTGTATTTTTCTTCTTTCTTAGGCTGAGCAGCGTACAATGGCAGCGTTTGTGTTGTCAGTCATTGTGAATGAATATCCAATTGGTCAAGTGAGTGCAATAGTTTATTGTTATTTGAAAGCTTTGTTTAACAAGTAAGGATACAGTAAAGTCAAAAGGATTTGTGAAGTCACTGAGCAAGGCAATGGTTCCTAATGCAGTAGTTGTTGGCATCCTTCTGTTCTTTACAATCATTTGGTCACCTTTATTTATTTTACTACTGCTAGTTACAGAGGTACAAGATAAGTGTGATACACTAATTATTTTAAGAAATCAAATCAATATTGTAATTACCAGTAATTGAAGATGCTAATCTCATGCTAATAGCACGACCCACCCTTCTCCCTCGATATACATGTGCTTTATTTTGACAGGAACTTCTTTTAATAACCTCTTAATTTTTTGCCCCTACATTTCTCCAATACATGTAGAGTAGTTGTTCAGTGGGTTAAAAGTTACTTTGTTTTGTTTTCCCCCAATAATCTGTATCTGAACAGACTTAAAATGAATGAACTCTCAGACTTTGTTTTCTAATGTTGTTTTTTTTCTATTCCCAGGAAGCTTGTGTTCAAGGCAACCTAATTGCAATCTGTCTGGAGCAGCTAACAGATCCTTACCCTCCCTTGCGACAATGGCTGGCCATATGTCTTGGCAGGGTGTGGTTTAATTACGAGGCTGCCAGGTGGTGTGCCGTGAGGGACAGTGCACCAGACAAACTCTACTGTCTGTTGTCTGATCCATTGCCAGAGGTGAGGGATATAATAATTCGCTGTTCCAGAAAAAAATATACCGTGTAGCATGAAAATTTTGCGGAAGTTTTATCTTGCGGTTTGGCTCCTGCTCAAAGCTCACTCTACGTACATATTTAATGGAGAATCACTGTAATATCTCAGTGCACAAAGGGACTGAACAACAGCAAAGCAAAACAAAAGCCTACCGTATCCATACCATACACAACAAAACACTCTTTGGTTAATATGGTAATGAGGCTTTTTATTTTGCAGGGTTTTTTCTGCAGGAACTAGTTTTTGCAGATCGTGGTCAATCCAGAAAAGTTTCAAAATTTTGAACCCGCAAGATTTTCATGCTACACGGTTCATATATGTACCTCCCCAGGTTTTTTTTTTTTGGCTCAAAACCCACCCTCCCCTGCTCCGCCCTACCCAAAACAAAACATCCAGTATCCAATTTCAGTTTTGTTTTGTTTTTACTTTCCTTTTAAAATTTGGCTTTTGAGATCCCTCACCTGTACTAGCAAATAATGTATATTAGAAATACATGTATAGTCTGCCTAAAAACTTCTCATTACACCACATGGAACATTGGGCCTTAGCAGTTTCTGTTATCTTGTGGGTTTCTTTGGAGTGCAGGAATTGATCCACACCTAAACACTGATCTGGTGGTTAGCCTGCATGGCAGGCCATAGAAAAGGAGGGAAAGGGTGAAAATGATCATTGGGAGGGAAAGGGTCAAAATGACTGCAGGAGTATTGACGCTCACTCTCCAAGCTTCACGCGCTGGTGTTTCCCTTTCCCTCCCATTCCACGCCTGCCATGCAGGCTATCTGGAGGGTCAAGGACTAGACTCTTCATTAGGGTTCTTCCCCTTCACAAACTTAGGCATGCTTTAACCTACCAGGGCCTACATGTAGCTATTCAAAGTGTAGATAATGCTATCCAGCAGATATACGCATTGTGTTAAACCATGCTATCCACTGGATAGCGTTATTGGTTGTTAAAACAACTTGGGCCAGGGCTCTAGGCCTCGGCAAACATGTAGCTCTCAGGAGCATTGGCAAATTGTTATCAACTTTGTTTTATATCATTTTATATTATTTCATATATGTACGTTGATTACTTTCTTTTAGGTTCGTGCCTCAGCAGTGTTTGCTTTAGGTAGATTTATAGCCAACACTGGAGATAGATCTGACCAAGCAAATCAGATTGATTTTGGAGTGGCAATGACATTGACACAGTTGTCTCAGGATGGAAGTCCACTTGTTAGAAAGGTATGCACATATACAACAAGTAACCGTTTTTTCAAGCATTTAAGTGAAAGGTCCTCTTTCCGGCTCATGAAACAAAAGTGGGGAAAGAGTTTTTAACCCTTTGGTACACCAACTTTTCACCTACATGAAAGTTCTGTAGCATAAAAAAATGATACCGGTAGTAAGGAAAGGGATTTCAACCCTACCAATACACCAGCATTACAAATACCTGTACAGGTAAGCTCGGCATTTCTTCTAGTCTATTAAACTGCAGCATCTGCTATACTATCTTTTATGACAGCTTATGGTACCCAAATTAGCCAATCATAGACCTTAACTTTTCAGTCCTGGTGACTCCGGAGAAACTGATGTACCTGATATAATTGTTGGCACAGTAAAATAATACCTAGTCATAACTAGCTATCTGTGGGAGGCGCAGTGGCCTGATGGTCAGTGCGTTCGTTCCCGGAGCGAGCAGTCCAGGTTCAAGCCCTGGCCGGGGACATTGTGTTATGTTCTTGGGCAAGACACTCAATTGATGGGGAAACCTAACAAATTGCGGGGAAGTGACCAGCGATGGACTAGCATCCCGTCCAGGGGAAGTAGAAATACCCCTAGCCGCTTCATGCTACAAAAACCGGGATAAGCTCCGGCAGCCATGAGCCAGAAGGCTCCAAGGCTTCATTTTACCTATACCTAGCTATTTAGTATGTTCAGTAGCATATCAGAGTTGTTTGGTGCCACTGTGATTGTTTCGGCTCAGCTGCATCTTGCTGAAATTTATGTTTGAACGAGGGCTCAATCAAAATCACCTGGCATACATGTAATAATGTGAAAGCATGGAAAAAACGTTCATACTGTAGGTTTAAGTGTATACGGTAAAACCAAGAAGAGGTAAGAAATACTGAATTACTGCTGAGGATTTAAGGTTCAATCTAATGTGATTTCCTTCGTTATTTCAGGAACTGGTTGTTGGTTTCCATGGCCTGGTGATGCAATTTGAAACCAACTTTGGTGTAGTGGCTCTTCAGTTCCTTGAAGAGGATCGCCAAAGAGAAAATGCGCCCCCTGCAGCAGCAATCACGCCCAGTGGTTGGATTGTCGTTGGTTCCGGCCTAGCATCAACTGCGGAAGGTGTAGCAAACGCAATCCCTGGAAGTGAGAGGAAGGGTTCCAGGGGACTGCGTGCAAGCTTTTCAACATCTCATCTCAGTAACTTTGCAACCAATCCACCTGTTGTCAGTGGTCAGTGTTTAAATACACCTGTCTTGCTATCAAAATGTTTACATGTACTTATAGAAGTTATAATCATATTACTCCATCGATCCCTTCAGAGCATGTTTGGTGATTTTCATCAGAATCCATCATCTTGGTGATTATAGATTGCCTTACCTGTGACTGGTTTTGGTTATAGCCCTGATCAGGTTCTTGGGTAACTCTCACAGGACCTCTTTCTACCCATGTGTATAAACGGGTACCGTCGAATTTAATGCTTGGTAGAAACCCATTGTGGGATGGACTGGGATCCAATTAAGGGATAATGGGAATACTCCTGGTTGCTTTTATGCTACAGAAGCCAAGATAAGGTAATAGATTAGCTGGGCTTCATGGTCTCCACAGAATTACTATATACATAATATTACCATAATTCAAGTTAATCGTGGGTAAAAGTTATTTTATTATTAATGAATAGATGTTTTGGCATTGTTCTTGCAGGTCAACACATTGCGCCTGCGCTTATGACATACAGTAGTAGCAGTGGCAGCCCTGGTAGTAATGAACTTGTCTCGAGCATCAAAGATCTGCGGCGGTCTGCCTCCCAGAATTCACTTTCTTCCAGTTTCCAATCCAATGTGTATGCCAATGTTTGGAAGGTTGGTCTTAAAAGTATTAGTGTAAAGCAGCGTGCAGTTGTTTACATTCATGTTTTCAAAGTGCCTCAGAAAAGGATTTAGATAAAGTTTTGAATGACCAGCAGATTTATAGTAAAGCAATAAGATTATTCGCTCTCACTTTCTATGCGTGATAGTTGACTCGGGCTGGGCCCTCGTCAGCTCTCACACAATAAAGATCTGTATCTCGTAATGTAATTGTAAAATAGATTTAATGAGTTAATACACATCAGTCATCAGCAATAAAAATTAAGATGTCTCTGATATTCTCACGGATGTAGAACAGGACTTTACTGCTTTCGTTGGAGTTTCACTTCCTGGCTTGCATCTATTTGTGATGAAAGATTTACTAAGTTAAGTCTAACTTATGATTGCAAATTGTAGGCCCTTCTCAATCTGTCCGTCGATCCATTTGTTGGTGTTGCTGAAATCGCCAAAAAGATAGTCAACGGCATAACCTTAAAGGTAGGATAGACTGACTGACGAAAACTTAATAGTTTCAGTAGTTTAGTTAAGATCGTACTAAAGGAAGTCTTAAACCCGTAAAGTCCAACTTCCACCATGGTACAGTCCTGAGAACTGTATCTTTACTGAAATGAAACTTGCCGTTTGCTCGGACACCTACCCCTAACTTTTGGAAAGATGTGAGGTTCATTTGTACGAGGAGGGAGAAACTACTAAGAGGTTTTTATTTAGTTCATTCTGGATATATAGAGAGACGTTTTCAATTGAGTGTCGTCGATCCAAAACCAAAGTAATCACTCTAGCCAATCACCAAGGGTCCAAGAAAAACACTAAACCAATCAAAACTCGACAAGCACGCATGTAGCTGACGCGAAGCGCGGGAAAACGAGTGCGAACGCGTCACGATTGATTTTGCTTTTACCTCTGATTGGATGAAAAAGTGGCGCGAATTTTGTTACTGCGCTTTTCAATTACGTGCGGATTCTAAAATGCAAAGCTCAACCGACAAATGCGTTTTTCGCTACCGTCAATCAAATGTTCGGCGGCTCCTCCCAGCACTGATCCGAGTACTGCCGAGCGCGCGGTAATCAAATCGTTGAACACAGTTCAGACAAAGGAACAATGTTCGACAGTAGTCGGCCGCTGAGAGGAGTCGCCGAACATTTGATTGACGGTAGGGAAAACGCATTTGTCGGTTGAGCTTTGAATGTTACAGTCCGCATGTTATTGAAAGGCGCAGTAAGCCAATCGTGTAGACGCAGTAATGCAAAGCAAAATCGAGTGTAAATTACTTCGACACTTAACGTGAGAACTGATCTATCTACACGTAGCAACTTAACAAATTGATGTCAGTTTTTCATGCGTCTTTGTGTCCTGTTATTGATCATGAATTTCGTCATAACATCGTCAAAGTAGCTGTGGAGGCGATAGCCGAGTGGATCCGCAGATTAATTTGACAATGTTATGATGGAATTCATTGTCATTAACAAGACAGACACCTGAAAAACTGACATGAGTTTGTCTTTTACTATTTAAGAATTGGTTCATGCTTAGCGTGCGTATAGCGAGTTATGGATGCACCCGGGAAGTTTGGAGAGCACGAAAGAAGCGTAAGAGTTGCTCGAGGCGATAGCCGAGAGCAACTCTAGCTTCTTGAGTGCTCTCCAAACTTCCCAAGTGCATCCATAACTCGATATACACACAGCTAAAAGCATGAACCAATTCTTTTATAACATGGTGAAAACACATTCGGCGCTAAAACAGGTTTTATTTGTGTTTAACTACAAAGTTCTCACAATGCACGGCGAAAGAAAACAAAGGTAATTAGGTTCCTAAGACGCCACAATCAGTTGAAGATTCGTTGAACGAAAACGCTCAACCCGGTTTTCAAAATAATTGTCTCAATAACAAAATGCTTAAATCTGATTGGTTCTTAAAAGCCCTTATTTATGGCTTAATTTGGCTGTTGCAACATCAAAACTGTCCGATTTGACCTGTCCGATTACTAGCAGCC
>Ga0126343_10000304_pt1 | contig 17917 bp, 19 predicted proteins | sample Cyp2metagenome_FD_92531 | JGI IMG/M metagenome (GOLD analysis project Ga0126343, IMG submission 92531) | Coral microbial communities from Lord Howe Island, Old Settlement Bay, Australia - Cyphastrea 2 metagenome | ecosystem: Host-associated > Invertebrates > Cnidaria > Coral ...
AAATAGAGATTTTACACGCGCAAAACAATAAAACACGCTTTTTCTATGTTTTATACTCTGATAAAACATAGGTTTTTGACCAATCAGAGCGCGCGCAGGGTCCTATCTATATTTTAAATATAAATATTGGTAAATTAAGTTACAGTTATTGTACATCGTCAACTATACATCAGCTCCTTCTTCCTCAACAGAGGTCGGATTGAAACCCTGCATCTCCCACTCTGCAAAAAATGTCCCCGTTTTAAAAGGAAAACACTTAAAAATCGTTTACCTTTACAATCGCAGGCTCGCTTGGTGATAATTTGTCCATGATTACAACCAATATCTTATTCGCCTGGCTCCGCGTTGAACCCTTGAACAGCGTCTCTGCTTTTTCTAAGGACCTATCCAGATTCGGGGAGCTGACGGTCGACAACACCGCATCATTGACGGCTTTCTTGAGCTTTGTCTGTTCTGTGACCTGATTTGTAAATGGGATCTTTATCGTTGCTGTTGAACCAAATATAATGAGGCCATAATGGACACGGCCCACACCATAAAGATCGATCAATCTTTGAACCGTTTCTGTGACAAGTTTGAGGTTTTGTTGGGCGATGTTCACAGCAAATGCCAGGTCTACCTCTGGTCCCTTTGGCTCTGTAGGTAGACAATTCATAATAGCATAAATTACGTAAGTTACAGGTCTACGTATTGTACCTCAAAGAATCATTTTTATGCGACAATAGAAATATATGATGATGATAAATGAGACACACCATTGAACGGACAGGAAATGAGTAACATGCGGTTTGTGAACAAACAACTGTTGATAATACTACAACGAATCGTCAAGTATCATGTTCACCTCAAAATTGATTAGTAATCCTTTTTACAAACAAAAAAGTCCAACACAAAAAGCTACAAAACGTCTTCACTGAAATGATCACAACCATTGTAGGCTATCGGTATCAAAGTGCTTCTCTGCGCTTGGTGAGGACATTTTTCGACCCGTGGTCTAGGCCTTAATGTGACGGCGTGATGCCGTTAGTGAGTTCATATGTGATACTTTAATGTGACAGCGTGATGCTGTTAGTGAGATCACATGAGCCAGTACGTGGCTGTGTAGCCGCGCGATGCGGTTCCAGTCTATATACCCACAATTCGACCCTTGCTCACCACAGAGTCTCCAGTAGCTCAGTGGTTAGAGCATCCGACTAGATCACGGGGGGTCGTGGGTTCAAATCCCATCTGGGACTCGGGTTTTTTCCGAGTCTACGTACCTCCTATAATTTCATAATATCTGTTGTGGTCTAGGTAAACACTATCATCAACTTATGCTTTCCGAGTAAAGTTTACCAGTTTACTCATTGCCACTCTACATAACGCTACACTTTTCCTTCTCACATAACATTTAGTTACCTTTTAGAACTAGTATGATGATTTTATTGCCAAGTTCCTTTGGATCCTCATCTGTAGTAGTTTTAGTCACCTCATGAGGAGTAAACTTTTCCAATTCTTTAGGGTCAGCGTCCTTCCCAATGACAACACTAATCAGCATAATATCATCCTCTTTAAGACGATCTGCCTCAGCCTTGACATCACCGTGGCTACTGTCAGAACCACTGTCAGATATCACCACGATAACCTTCCTGGCATCGGGCCTTCCACTAGTCTTAAAGACCCTCCTTGCTTCACTGAGGGCGCTGTCTAAATCCGGGACTCCAAATTCAGGGATGAGCCTTGCAACGTCAGTTTGAACATTGTTGTTTTTATTTTGTTGAATAGAAATCGGAGCATCTGTGTCCCTTCCAAATACCACCACGCCCACTCGGAACATGTCCATGGAATACGTGTCAAGAATTGAAGTGATGGTATCTTTCATCTGCTGAAAGTTGTCACGCCACTTCGCAGATGTAGCAGAGATTGCAAAAACGATATCTGTTTCAGGTATACGTGCTTCTTTTATAACTAAAGGGGGAAAGGTTACAATAGGTTTGCACTTTGATCTACTGCAAGTTTATCTACAAGTAATATAAAAGACAACGTAATACGTAATGGAAAATGAAAGGTAGGAAGGAAGAAAGGAATCGCTTCTACGGCTCCTAGTCGTTTGCGCACATTGTTATAAACAGCGTAGAAACAGAAGACCTTTCAAATAATTATCGGCTCCACAGTTCCATTAATGTTCAACGCTGCCAAACTGCTCACAGAATCACAATCATTGATGTAAGTTAGGATTATCAACAACAATAACAACAACAAAAAGTTTTATTCCCCCTTGATTATTAAATGACTCACCACCAAAGGTCTTCTCCATAATCTGCTTGGCGAGTTCTTTCGGATCAACATCTTTGGACTCCGAAATGAGATTATCTTTACGCGTAGTTATTACTTCCAACTCATCAGGCTCTGCTCCAGTGCCAATCGCCACAGGAATAATAATCACATCGCCTTCATACAACTCCTTGGCAGCCTGCAGCTTTTTCATGTCGTCATCATCGCTAACTGACTCGTTATCAATCAACACTACCAGCACTCTCTTTGCTCCGGGTCTCCTGGGAACCTCGTCGAATGCCTTCTTGGCTTCTTGTAAAGCCACATGAAGTCTAGGACTTCCAGGGGGCTGTAGCGAGCGCTCAATGAAATAAATAAGGGTTTCATCTTTAATATCTTGATCTTTGTAACTGATCTCGGTGTTGGCTTGTGTTCCAAACACGATGGCCAAATAGTGCAGTTTGACAATGCCGTACTTCCGGATGATTTCAGCTATGGTGCTTTTCATCAGCCTCGATGTGGTGTCACGATCGGTTCCTGTAGCACTGAACGCAAAGCAGAGCTCAATTTCTGGGGTTGGTTTAAGACCTGAAATGAAAAAATATGTTGCAAAATAGCCATGATGGTACTAGTGTTTATAACGTGTTTCAGGCGTACAGCTATATGGTACCACTGTGACTACAATCCGTGGGTTATAGTCTACATAACTGAAGGAATTTATTTTCAAGGTCAAATAAAAAGCATCCGTTTGGTTATAAAATAAAATTCGTTCGTCTGCTTGATAGTCGCATAACACTAATCAGGCGCAATTACACTAACCTACCCACACGATAAATAAAAGTACTGGGCGTGAAGTCTAAACCGCAAATCTTCCCGTCTGTTCTTGTGCTGTGTTTGATAGAATATTGACCAAAACATCGAGGCAGATCTTAAGTTATTACTAACACGTAAGGCAGTAGCTCTCGCTGTGTCTCGCATGAATGGCTCGAAACCCTCTGACAAGACAATGGAACGAGCAGCAGCAACAATGCCCCTACCCCCAAAACAAAGCTTACCGAAAATGTTACATTTAAGAACAGCTGCCCTTCTTATCAACTCCCAACATACCTTTCTTCAACACCTCGTCAATCTTGTCCACAGTCTTCTTCGGCTCTTCTTTTGTTGTTGGAATGCAACTCTCCTTATTTGGAGTGACCACTTCACAGATCGAAGGCACGTACCTCATTTTCAGAACCACAAAGATGATCTGAATACCCTCTGCTTCCATCGCCTTGGACGTTTTACCTGCGGCATCATCTCCAGTCTGGTCTTGGTCAGTGTAAATGATGACAACCTTTTTAGCATGTGGTCGGCTACCAGATCCATTTGCAAACAACTTCTTAGCTTCGGCGAGCGCTAGGTCAATCCTGGAAGTTCTACCAACTCGTGACGAAAGGTTCTCGATAACGCTTTTGACCTGGCTGTCAGAAGAATACTTCTTTCGCAAAGTATTGACTGTTTTGACTCGAGAGTTGTAGGTGAGAAAACTGTAGGCTGTTTCGCCAATTGGATGCTTATCCAAAAGTTCCAGGCTCATTTTTCTGAAGTACGGCATGTTTTGTGCATTCAGAGACACTGCGATGACAAAGTCATGTTCACCTCGATCTATTTCTGAAAATTAAAAAACAAAGAAACATAATTTAGAGAAGAAAAACATTTCATGCATTCAGTAATCCTCACTTGCACCAAATGTTTCTACATTACAAATTTGCCAAATGCTTGAATTTTAGCAGTGTCCTATCGACTAAAAGAAGCTATCATTTCTCCAACAACTATCTTGTAATGATTGGCTGGCAAAATTTGAGTGTATCACCTTGGCCTCAAACCCAACAAGTTAACGGTTTTCATTTAATTGTAAAAACTGCACCCTTTTAGTGATTTAGAAATAACATTACACTGTAACCGGGCCAATTAATAAACAACTACAGAATGGAAATAAATAATCAATGACTGCTAACTTCAGCTGTCTCTCAGTGAAACAGAAGATTTCTTCTTGAAATGGACTTTAAAGGAAACCCCCTCGCAATTCTACTCTGCCATTATTGGATTTTTTTTTTGCCTAAGCGTACCCGCTTCGAGGGTCACCCATACGTTTTATTTATTGTTAGTTCTCTGCGTTTACCTTTGAAAACCTTCGACATAATCTTTTCTTTCAAAATTATTACATAGACATCAGTGGTCACGTTCACAACGTTTGTTTTGTCGGAGGTAGTCTCTCCACATTCCACATAGTCAACCTCATCTCCAATAGCTACCGGGATCACGTTTATTCCATCGTCTTGCAGCATCTTCGCAGTTGCCTTCAAATCATCAAGCTTGTTAGACGACTTTATATCCACAATTAGTACCAAAACTTTCCTTGCATTTGGACGTTCTGGCGCTTCGTCGAACAATTCTTTTCCTTTCTTCATTGCCTCGTCTAGATCAGGACGTTCGTTTGAACCAGACAGGATAGTGATCACGTTCTTGAGATTTTCGTCAGTAGGAAAATCAGCGCCAAAGCTGACCTTAATCGTGGCACTCGAGCCAAATACAATCACACCATAGCGAAGTTTATTCATGGCGTATGTGTCAATTATGGACTTTATCACTTCCTTTGCCTTCTCAAAGTTCTCATCCGCTTTCACTGATGCAGCACTGATTGCAAATGCGAGATCTACTTCTGGGATTCGCAAAAGGTACAGATCTGTGAGAAAAAGGCCGCGAAGCATTGTTAAACAGCATAATTTGGCCACATATAGAAAAGCGTTTGACTAGAATGAAAGCGTATCGTTCGATGATATTCATCATCTAAGGTTTAGAGCACATTATTTGTGATATATAAGCACACTGAATTGCGTCCTGAATATCCAGGGAAGAACTGATTCAATTGTCATCTTAAGTAACGCGTTGTTGAGTTACTTACACTTCGTTATGACAACACGCCAGTGAAAGCGACACTTTATGAAGTGACAAACCAGCCAGCAGGGCTTGTATCTCTACGATATTCGATTAGAAGTTGATAATGGATAACACGAGAGACTTAAACCAAAGACAGAAAAAAGTCAACAATTTACTTACTTTCTCTCACTTTTTTCATAATTTTCTTGCCAAGTCTCTCTGGATTCTCTTGAGTTGGCACTACAATGGTGTTTTTCTTCAGCGGAGTGGTCTTTTCTAGTTCCTCTCGATTCACTTCGCTTCCTATTCCAACCGGAATAACCTTAACACTAAACTCTTCCAATGCCATTGCAGATTTCAAGACGTCTTCTTCGGTACTCCCTGACTTACTATCCACCAAGAAAACAAGAACTTTCTTTGCATCTGGCCGAGCTCCAGGTGCTTCAAACGCCTTCTTCGCATCTGCCAATGCAAGATCCAAATCGGGCGTACCGCTAACAATAGACAGGCTCTCAAGCCTCTTCAACAAGGCTTGTTCATCTGGGAATACATCTTGGAAGTCCACAACTGTTCTTGTTATCGACCCGTATGTCATGACGGTGTAATGGATGTTCTCCATGCCATGTGTTGCCACAATGGAGAGTAAAGTTTCTTTCATTAAATCAAACGTTTCCTTTGCTTCCGCCGAGGAGGCACTGACTGCAAACACTAGGTCAATTTTCTCTTGGTCAACTGGGTCTGGAACTATGTACGAAAAAATGTCATTATTCCAAAACATTAAACTGACAAAAACCTAAGAATAAGCCTTTGCACGATCCGGTCACATGGTACAAATTCACACATGCGGGGACGCAAGTTGCACGGTGGGACTTCCAAAGCAAAGTATGTGTGATTTTGTACCATGTGACTGGCTTATAAAGCAGGAAATAATAAAAGTTATCAATAAAAGAATACTGACTTCCCATTTCTTAGACGTAACTTCGCGTAACTGCTACAAAGCCAAAAATATATATATCGTGTTCTTCTCAGGAAATGTTAATTCTCTTAGCAGCTTCGTTTTTAACTTTACGAAATGTTCATAACATGTCACTTTTACATTGTTTGGAAATACGAAAGAGGGTCTGTTATTGTTGGAAAAAGCAAACTTGTAGTTTAAAACAACCAGGCCTTTGTAGCAGGTAATGCTTGATACAAATATAACAAGCAACTACGCGAGTAACGCAAACATCCTGACTCTGATCTCCCGGTCTTAAAACAGTTTCACCATGACCCCTCGTTCCCTCCCCATATAACTTCGCTGTTAACATGGTTGCCACAGACATCATTTTTAAAATCCCCCGACCTCTCCCTGACAAGAAACACATCATTGAGGTCACAGTGACTCCAAATGTTTCTTCCAGCCTTCAATGGTATGAAGCCTACCCTGTAAAGTAATTTCAAGTTTCTCGGCTTTCTTCAAAAAGTCAATTTCCCTTGATTAAAGATTAAATACTCTGACTTTCCCTGACCGTGAAGAATTTTTTCCCTAACCATTTCCAGATCTGTGGCAACCTTTTGCATAGAAACGTACTTTCCGCTATTAGTCGTATGATCTCTTCAGCAGTCTTTCCCGGATCTTCGTCAGAGGTAGTGTTCATTGAATCACCATCAGTTGGCGTGAGAGATTCCAATTCATTGGAGTCAACCTCACTTCCAACCGCGACAGTTATGATTGTCACGTGATTGTCGATCAGGTCCTGGGCAACTCCTTTGGCCACCTCCTCATCTCCAGATGATTCATCATCCGTCATCACAACCATTATATGTCTTGCATCTAGCCTCACAGCGTCATCGTCGGTGAAAAGTTGTTTTGCTCTCTGCAATGCTTTGTCTAATGCTGATCCTCCTGGAATGTTTGAAGCGGAGTTCACCAACTCCACAAGCATATCTGGGTCGGTGATGCCATCGGAGAACTTCAGGACAACAGAAGGTTCATTTCCGTACAACACAACAGCATAGTGAATCCGGTTCGTGCTATAGTTCTGCGTGATATTCGTCACAACGTCTTTCATGTATGGAAATGTTTTGGAGGATTTTGAAGATTGCGAACTTAGAACAAACATCAAGTCGATCTTGGGAAGCATTATCCTCTCTGATAAAAACCAAACATAACACAAAGTTAAAAGCAACAACTGCAACAGTAACAACAACAATAACAACAACAACAACAACAACAACAAAGTAACTGTCCTGAAGGACTCTGAAGCAGTTAATTAATTACACACATTTTATTTTATTCCCTTGCGCAAATGCTATTTATTCCCTTTGCGCAAATTACATGTCATTCGCCAAGCGGTACTTCGCCTTATCTTCGTGTTTCTTCATATTGTAATTTTGTGCTTATTCCTACACTATACACTTGCTAACTGTCCAGCATTTACGCAAGGGATTGCTATTGATTTCTCTTGAGGTTTCCAGCTCATAAACAAATGAATGTGAAATAAGGATAACGTTATGAAATATAAAATTTAGTCACTATGCTATGCAATGCGCTTCCCCGTGAACATTGCTCCCTTTCGAGAGCAAAAATATTCCGTGTTTTTAAACACATTAATCATTTACGCTAGCCCTCAATCAGTTTCCACGTTCCTGAGTAGCGTATTTCAGATAGCACTTACTTCTCAGTATTTTTTCCAGTATCTCTTTTGCAAGATCATCCGTATCGTCATCTTTGTCTGCAGTGATCAAGTTGTCTTTGTGCGGAGTTGTGTGCTCGAGCTGTTTAAGATCAACTTCATTTCCCATACCCACCGGAACAACTTCGATCTCTTCTTCTTCAAGTTCTGTAGCGTTTGCTCTAATTTCCCAACGCTCGCTGTCTGATGTATCATCAGAGATAATTACCAACACTTTCTTGGCATTTGGACGAGCCCCTACAAGGAGTCTATAAGCCTCTCCCAGTGCTGCATCCAAGTCTGGTATACCTGTGTTTCGTGGTAAATTATCAATGCGTTCCTTCAATTCATCCAGCTCAGTGACTTTCTCTTCAAAGCTTAGCCTCACAGACACCGCATCTCCAAACACAATTATTGCAGGTCGCATGCTGTCAACGCCATGCTTTTCAAAGATGGTCTTGATTACTTCTTTCATAACACTGAACGTCTGCTGTGCATCCCTTGCCGTGGCGCTGATGGCAAAAACGACGTCGACATCTTGCACTGGTTTTGCTTAAAGAAAAGAAACAAGTGATCTGAGGGTTTCGTATTGTACTTAATAACAAATTTAGATCGATCTCTAGTAGCTCTTGGTAACAAGGCCCAGCAGACTTAAACTTGCAAAACTGAAAAAGCCTAAATGTTTGTCTTAGCGTTATACCCCTTCCCGTCCCTGTTAGTAAAAGAGTACTGTTGTAATCCCCGCCGTTATAGACATCAATCCGTTGTTTAGGCGTTTAACTGCCTAGCAAACGGTGACGCAGAAAGTAACAGCGCCTATTTTAGACAACACAATGTGGAAGCTTATTTCACTGAAAGCACAGCATACACAAAAGCATCTCGCTACGTTTACCTTGTCTTATTTTCGTCATTATTTCTTCTCTGACGTTTCCCGGTTCATCAGTGTTTGAACTGTTTATGATGTTTTTATCAGATCCCGTGGCAGTAGAAAGCTCGGTAGGATCCAGTTCACTTCCTACGGACACGGCAAAGACGCGAATGTCTTCGTTATCAAGGGACTTGACTGCAAACTTGACTTGGCTCAGTGAGCTGCCTGACTTGACGTCGGTGATGATAACCAGCACTTTCTGAACATTTGGTCGAGCGGACGAGAGCAGCCTCTCACCAAGTTGCAGTGCTCTGGCTAAGTCTGGAGTGCCACCAGGTCTGAGGATTGCATCAACTTGTTGTGTTACATCCGGGTTTATGCTGTCACGCAAGGTGAGTTCTATGCGTGGTGTACTTCCATAAGAGATGATGCCATACCGAAGTCTGTTCGAGGAATACTTGTCAATGAATGATTTTATAACGTCCTTTATCTGTTGTAAGGTTGCTGAAGCATCAGTCGAACCAGCAGTTATGATGAATCCCAGATCTACTTCAGGCGGTATTGGTTCCAGGATAACTAAAAATAAAAGTGGCAGTAAATTCGTTACTTTGTTAAAAACTAGTTAGTTTATTGCCCATGGGTGATAGTCTTACAAGCAGTGACTCGTTTAATGTTTAGTATTAACTAACAGTCTTACAGTGGCACCCTTCCAGCACTTGTATTTACTGCTCTTAAGAAGCCGGAAGTTCTTTCCTTGTTTGCATTTGCTATAATTTTCTAGTGGAGGAAATGCTGAGGCAACCAATGCTGATGCATTGTACTTGAAGACGTCCTCATTTTATTTAGCGGAGAACTTTGGAAACCTAACAGAGAGATTGATCGAGAGTTCGGAAAGCACCTGGCAACATACTGCTCGTTTCCCTTCAAGTCTTCAAATGATTTGAACTTAACGATAATTATTTTTATGTAACGTTTACAACTTTAATAAAACCGATTGCCGCTTTATGCAGTCCTGAATTGTGACCAGACACACACCCGTTTGGCTGCTGGTAAATGATAGACCACGGTTAGTATTTCACAACATAGCCAGCGTGTGTCAAAAAGTAATTGGCTCACACGATTGGCTTAAAAATGCTCGCGCCACTGTTTGATCCAATTAGAACTAAAAGGAAAACCAATCATAACTCGCTCGCATGGACGGTTTGTCTCCTTTGTGAAACATGTAAAATATCTTTTCTTTTAACTGGCTGCGTGCTATCTTAAACTCTAATGTTATTTTGGATGTTGCTGATGTTGTTGCTGTTGATTGGCCAGACAGATTACTAAGATAATGTTCACGGTTTTGATGCAACTAAAAATAGGCATTTACCTTCCTTGATTTTATCGGTAATCTCCTCAGCTATTTCATCGGGATTCTCTGTTTTCGGCACCTCCACAGTTGTGTTCTTCAGAGGAGTAAGGAGCTCACACTCTTCAATGGTCCCTTTGTCCTCCACAGCAACAGCGACAGGAACTATCCAACATCCTGAAGTAATCAGCGGTTTGGCAGCCTCGATGATATCGAATCTTTCATTTCCTGACTTGCTGTCTATGATGACTACGAGGATTTTCTTGGCATCTGGCCGAGCACCCGCTCCATCAAACAGTTCCTGAGCCTCTAATAACGCGTTTTTCAAGTCTGGTGTACCGGAGCTAGGCATCACAGACTCTATTATCGTCTTTAAATCGTTACGTGACCGTTTTGCAAATGGAGCTAAGATCTTTGGGCTGTCACCAAACGTCATTACACTGTAGCGAAGGTTGGTTGTTCCATAGGTGTCAATAATGGACTTAACGGTATCTTGCACGAGCTGGATTGTTGTTGAAGCGTCTTGGGATGTCATACTTATGGCCAGGCCTACATCGACGTTTATTCCCTTCAGTGGATCTAAAAAGAAGTCAGAAATATCGTTTTTGTCATCACAGTCAATGAGATTTTGCTCCATCTCTGATCACCTTGCTGAAATGTATCTGACGATTTGTGAAATGCGAATAGCGAGATGATCTAAAAGTTTGCCTCAAACAATTATTTGTTTACCTTTTGCAATAAGACATTTCCATTGTTACAAATTTGGCATGTAAATGAACCGACAAAGGTAATGAACGCCGTCAAACGAAATACACGAAAATCGACGTTCAGAAATTGTTTCAATGTATCTCAATCGTTCTGGATTATGTTTCTACCTTCTGAGGGTTGTTACCCAATGAACCTAATTTTGTATTTGGCCAAAATCAAAAACTCCAATATGGCACCTTATTAGCCTGAAAATCACATTCATGTAAACGCGGACGCCTCTTGCAATCACCTCATTGTAATGTAGTCTTCATCTTGGGTACAGCAGAGTGGCCAATTTCATAACAGTGTAATAACTACAACCTCTTTACCTGTTCTATCAATGATTTCTTTTCCAACTTCATCTGGTTTTTCAGTGGTATTTGTGTTTACTACATTGCCAGGGGTAGAAGAGATGTTTTTCAACTCATTTTCAACAGCCTCGACACCAACTGCTACTGCAATGATTATAATTCCACTCTCCTTTAACTCCATTGCTGTCTTCATCGCAGCTTCCTCATCTCCACTCAACTTCTTGTCAACCATCAACACGAGAACTTTGTGAGCATCATAACGGACTCCGTCGTCTCCAAAGAGCGTTTTCGCTGCTCCTAGTGCTTTATCTATAGCGGGGCCACCAGTCGGCATTGGTATGACATCTATACGGGATTTCAGAGCCTCGGCGGAGTCGATATTGCTACTGAAGGGTATTTCGATACTGGCATCAGTATCAAATGTAATAAGTCCATAATGAATCTTGTCCGTGCCATATTCATGAGCGATACTTTTGATGATGTCTGTCATGTGCTGAAAGGTATTTGATGCATCACGTGATGCAGCCCCAATGGCGAAACCAAGGTCAATTTTACTGATCTTTGTTGGTTCTAAAATAACAAAACATTTTAGGTATCTGGAAACAGTTTCTCCCTGTTAGCAATCTTCCCACAATCAGATCGATAGAAAAATTACACCAGTATTTGGAAATCAATTGTTCAAACATACAGAATTTTTATGTCTTGTAAATTCTACTTGCCGTACACCAATGGTATTAGCTTTTTCATATCACATCTGGTTTGCACAAAATTCATGTTTACATACCAATTTTTTTTTGGTTTATCATTTCCATGGAAATATCGATTGCCTTGAGAAGTCTACAAACCGAACTTCGACGCACTTCCAAATATTGGTGGCATTTTCATATCGGTAGACTATTAAAAAGCTGATTGAAAACGCTTGTTGTGTTCAGAAAAAAGCTGTACCGAGACACGTTGAAACACGTGAAGAATAGGACACATTTGCAACATTTAATACAACTTGAGCCTAACTTTATAGGTTTCTGTAGGTCTCAATATAATTATTCCAGTGCTACTCAAGATCAAGCTATGAGCCATTCGGCTTCAGGGCTTCACCTTTTTTACTCAAGATCAGTTCAGATGAGTTTTTTGATGAGTCATGTGTGTCACAAATAAAGGAATTCGACTATCGTGTTTAAATCCCTGTTGCCAATCTATTCAGATCATGTGATGATTTAATTGGGAGGTTACAACTGTGCAATTTGCCACACGCAACTGGTTGTGTGAGAGTATGTACAAACAGAACAGTAGTAACCTTCAAAATGAGTCGTCAAATGATCTGAATAAGGTGACAAGAAGGTGAATCCGTCTATTGAGATATTGAGATATTGAGGTATCTTGCTGTTCGCGACTTGGAACAAACACAGTCACGTTGAGGGTTACGAACGTGGCCTTTTGAAGCAGCAACCAAAACACTACGAACAATTTCCAACGATGTGCATTGCTCACTTTTGACAAAGTCACTTTCAGTATCTTTTTGAATGACCTTATTACCAAGGTTTGTATCGCAAAATGTTTAGGTCAATTTTGAAATTTATCACCGTCTCATGTTGTCTCTCACAGAAGCACAGCGTAATTCTTGGTTGGTGACTCTTGGCTAGACTAGTCAATGAAATATTTCCTTTCTTAAACCACACAATATTCCATACCTGTCAAAATCTTGACTATTATTTCACGAGCCAATCTCCAAGGCTCCTGCTCTTTCTTTGCCTTAATAACATCCCCCTTATAAGGAGTGATAATTCTTAACTCGTCCGGATCCGCTTCACCGCCAACAGCCACTGGAATCACCCGGATGTTCTTGTCTTCTAACAGTCTGGCACTAGTTTTGATGACCTCCACACTGGATGTCGACTGCTTATCAGTCAAAACAATAAGCACTTGTTTAGCGCTCGGGCGAGCGTTAGGTCCCTGGAAGACCTTCACAGCCTCTTGGAGTGCCTTATCGATCTGAGGGTCGCTGGTTTGTTTGGATAGTTTTTGAATGTAATCCCTTAGGTCTTTAATTCTTTTGAAAGAAGGATCTCCCAGCTGAAGTTTAGTTCCTATTGTGGCTCCATACACGATGGCGCCGTACTGAACATTGCCATTTCCGAATCCGAAGTCGTTCATGATCTTTCGGACAGTGTCGGTAATGAGGGAGAAAATAACATCTGCGTCTCCAGAGTTCGCACTCATGGCAAACACAATGTCCATTTCGGGATATGTTGGAGTTTCTTTGAAATCAAACAAATCACAAAATTGTCAAGGCAATCACTTTATCAAACTAAATATGTACAATTCGGAATTTAGTAACATTGAATAAAACATGAAATCAAATGAGCTGCGAAATGAGTGACAAGTGAAAAGGCAACCAAAACAGTTGTTCCACAAATTGTAAAACAAAAATGTAAAAAAATTCAAGGGTTCAACCGGATCCTAAACGATGAACTTGGGGATATCTATGCAATGCCGTTATTCTACCAACCACTAGTGTTCTGTTGTTTATTTTTGTTTTTGTTTTTGTTTTTGTCAATGATCTATCTTCACTTTCAGAGACGAGCAAGCCTGACATTTGCTGCAACCAACCTGTTAAAACCTTTTCCATAATTGTCTTCTTAAGATCAGTGGGTTGCACAGTCTCTTCTTCTTCAATTATTTTATCCACTTGTGTGAATATTTCCAACTCCTTTGGATCAGCTTCTTTGCCAATAGCCACAGCAACAACCTTTACACCTTTGTCCTGTAATGGCCTTGCTGCCTCATCGACTTGAGATGAAGATTCTCCAGATGCTAAATCTGTGATCACCACCAGTACCTTCTTAGCAAGAGGGCGGACATCAGAGGACGAGAACAAGCTGTCTGCTTCCCTAAGGGCATCAATTAAAGAAGCCCCGCTTCTCTTCTTTGGAACAAAACGCAATTCCCGTAACAGATCATTGACGTTAGAGTATTCACCAAATTGGATCTGAATGGTTGCAGCGTCCCCAAACACAATCAGCCCATAGTTGATTTTGTCCAATCGGTACTCACTGATGATCGCTGCAATGGTATCTTTCATGAGTTTGAATGTTTCTGTGGCATCCCGTGAACCTGCCGCAATGGCAAATCCTAGGTCCAATTCAGGTATGGGAGGCTCACCTGTGGAAAGTGGGGAAAACGTCCATATGCAAACTTACAATGAAAGACGCAAATAATGCAAAAAAAAATTCATAAATAGATTACGGGAACGTAACAAATTATCTCAAAAGGGCACTGGTATCTGTTGTGGACATAGTTTGCTTAGATCGTGGAGATCCAAAAGTGATTTTAAAAACAGCACTGATGGGCACTCCACAAACTAAATAGTAACCCGATTGAGATGGAATTTGATTACTTTATGGACGGACTTGAAAAAATGAAAGCATGCGTCTAAGGATCAGCGTTTGTCTCGAAATTTTACAAGATAAATCTTGTAGCAACGTATGTATGTAATTCCTGAAATATCATGAAGCTAGTACGAGTCATTATTGCGTTTGAGTTCGTTTCCAATTATTATAATCGTTACACATCGAAATAAAACTCCCAAAAACAGCTTCAGTTAAACCGATATGTAAGAATCTAGCGGTTCAAAGGGCAAATTATGAACTCAAGTTAAATTTAAGTTTAATCAAGAACTATATCTCCTGCATAAAAATTAAGAACCTAATCAAGAACCTAAATTACTAATAACTAGTCCAACTTAAGAGAATCTCTTGCACCAGATTTAAGAAATTTAGGTTTTGACACGCGGCCTTTTACTGTAACTCCCAAAATGAACACCAACACGACGTTACCCTTAGCAATTTTGTCTACTATCTTCTGTCCTACTGATCCGGGGTCTTTCTTGTTATCAGTCTCGATTACGCCTCCGTCTGTTGGTACTTCTTTTTCTTTATTGGAGTCGACTTCTTTCCCAACAGTCACCGCGATCACACGAATTCCATTCGTTTCCAGGGATTTAACCGCTGCCCTGATGTCCTGCGGGCTTTTGTCAGATGATTTGTCTGTGATGGTAACTAGCACCTACAAAAAGATATCCAATAAAAGAAATATCTTAAAGTAAGACCAAATTGCGGCCTAAATGGTGAAATTTTCACTAAAAACGTTTTCATAAATTCAATCTTAATTATTTCCATGCAACACGACTAAAAATCCAAATGTAAGCATCTAATAGTTCCCTTCTCTCTCTTCCTTTCTGGTCTCCATCGCTTGAAGTCATTTGTAGGCCTTTAGTGTCTTAAAATCAAGTTTTGTAACTCCCTTGGTACAAAGAAACGAAATTTTCAATAAAAACGTTTTCATGTATAATATTATAAGCTTGCCTAAGATAAGACACAAGTATTGGATTCCTCATTGCTTCCCGTTTGAGTGGTGAAGACAAGTCAACACCGGTTATTATTTTTAGTTTAAAGCAATAGTAACACGCACGAATTACCTTAGCCGCGTTTGGTCTGATAAGTGGACTTTCAAATTGATCTTTTGCAGCTTCCAACGCCTTACCAAGGGATGGCGCCCCTGATACTCTGGGCAATCTGCCGACTGCCTTTATCAACTCGGCATCGGATTCAAAAATTTCACCAAAATTGACTTGCGTTGTGGCCGAGCCGCCATAGATAATGACGCTGTACTCCAGTCTTTCTGTTCCGTACTTGCCAATGATCCAGTTGATTATGTCCTTCATGAATGCATATGTTTCTTCAGCTTCAAGCCCTGTGGCGGAGATTGCAAATGCCAGGTTGGTCTCTGGCAGCTGAAGGGTTCCATCTATGAAGGAAGACGAGACAAAAATGCTTTTTAGACAAACCAAGTATACCTCACGGGAATATTAGGCAGATTCTACACGAAAAGGCGTAGCGGAAAAAAGCAATGTTTCAGCACTGCTGCTGCCGGTTTATAAAATTTACATCAAGCGAGTTGAAAAGCCACAACGAAGGCAGGACTTGCTCAACACAATGTTTGCAATCCTGACGAAAGTAGTACCGTCAAACAACTTTGAATGTTTTAACTTCGCTTCAAGACAGTGGAACTGTTACAAGAAAAGCTGTCAGGGAGAATGCTATGTACAATAGTTTAAACCAAGTAGTGAAAATCAATTACAAATAATCAGGTCAAATACAATTACAGAGAATTTAAGCGAAAACCCACTTATCACTCTCTCCATGATTTCCTCGCCCAGATTTTCAGGATCTTCGTCCTTCTTGGTCGTAATGATGTTAACTTTAGAAGTGACTTGCACGAATTCCTTTGGTTGTACATCGTTACCAACCACTACAGGAATAATTTTCACTGCCATCTGCTCCAGAGGTTTAGTTGAACCAACAACGACGTCTTCGTCGAGGCCAGAACTCTCATCAGTCATGATAACCAAAACTCTGTCCGCATCTTCGCGGTCACCAGCCTGGGCGAACATTACAGCAGCTGCTCTCAGAGCCTCATCTAAGGCTGTACCACCTACAGATGGCAGGATCGTCGTCAACTGTTCTTGGATTTGGTCAGCTTCCGTGTGGTTTTTAAGATGAACCACAACAGTGGCATTATCACCGTATGCAAAAACACCGTATCGAATGTTACTGGAGTCGTATTTCTGGAGAAGTGAGTCTATGGCACTGGTCATCAGCTGGAACGTCTCATCTGTATCCTTACTTGTGGCTGAGATAGCAAACACCAGGTCGAGCTTCGGCACATTCAATGGGCGATCTAAAAATATAATTTGAATTTCACTCAGGTCTTGAAAGACAGACAGACAGACATACAGACAGACAGACAAATATACAGGCAGCCAGAAAGGCAGAAAGCCTGACAGATAGACAGACAGACAATCAGACGGGCAGACAGGTGGATAGATAGACAGACAGATAGGAACGGCGGACCTAAAACATATTGGCTGTTGTAAAGAGATGGTCGTTAGTAAAAGACCGGTTGCAAAGACGCAGAAAAGTCTTACCTGTTAGAACCAATACCATAATGTTTTTGGCAAGAGCGCTGGGTTGTTCAGATTTCGGAACAGTCAAAACATCTCTGCTATCCGAGGCAATAGATTCCAACTCTTGTTGGTTTGCTGTATCCCCAACTGCCACAGTGATTAAGCGAACATTCCTCTCCTCCAAGAGCTTGGCCTTTGCCACAATATCACCTGATTCGAGCCCTGACTCGTTGTCTGTGATCACAACAAGGACTTTTCTTGCATTACGACGATTGCTGCCCGTCTTGAATGACTCCAGTGCTTCCTCCAGCGCTTTGTCTATTGCTGAACCACCGCTGAGTCGATCGAGTAAAAGGATGTACTCTTCCATTTGAGTAGGTTTCGTAATACTGGAATTGAAACCTACGACCTCCCTGGCTTGTGATCCAAATAGAATGACACTGTATCGGATTTTGTTGATACCGTAATTGCCTATGACGTTATTCATGGTCTCCTTCATCAAGGTGAACGTATTGTCAGCGTTAGCAGCAGTAGCACTGATAGCGAAACAAAGATCTATCTCTGGTGGTTCCAACACAGCTGAAACAAAGAAGAAGCACTCAAGGTCGTATTTATCACACGACGGGTTCCAGGATTAATGCGGAAAGAACCAGTGTGCAATAACCTCGTGGTTTAAAGTGCCCCGGTGATCAAAAAAATCAATTCCTTTTTTTCTTGAGATTTTGAAAGTGTGTCTGCTTAACACTTGACTGGCAAAATTTTGACCTTCGATTTTTATCCGAAGGCCGTTTACTTTGAGTGTAAGTTTTGGATTTCACGATCCGCCATTACTCACGTTCAAACTTGACCGATTGG
>Ga0126343_10000305_pt1 | contig 17879 bp, 5 predicted proteins | sample Cyp2metagenome_FD_92531 | JGI IMG/M metagenome (GOLD analysis project Ga0126343, IMG submission 92531) | Coral microbial communities from Lord Howe Island, Old Settlement Bay, Australia - Cyphastrea 2 metagenome | ecosystem: Host-associated > Invertebrates > Cnidaria > Coral ...
CAAACAGTTGCCCAACAACCTGGGGTGCCGTTGTGGGGTCGGGCAACTGTCTGGTGGTGTTCCATAACCCTTTTTTTCCCTTTCAACCTCTCTTTAAACTTACCAAAATTTCACTTAAATTCAGGTGTACCCCCGCCTTAAGTCGCATAACAGTCACTTTCCTGTCTTAATCTTGAGAATTCAATTATCTAGTAATATTTCTTAATCTTGTTGGAAACATTAGAGAAACTAGAAAGCATTGCCAATATGTGAATAACATCTAACCACTGTACTCCTACTGTACTCTGTTCTCCAGTTGTTGATGGTATACGACTAATATACGAGTAGCTCAGGCAATCAGATTTCTTCATTTGCACTAGTATAATACTATAATTCTACTGGCCAAATAGAGTTGTCAGACAACGATTGATCAAAACGAAACGACTTAATTACACTCTTATTCATTTACGATTACTAATGTGGTCTACGTCCTACATGTGCTATCTCGAAACTTCATCATCAGCAAAAATAATTCTCACGCTGTACTATCGGATCTTTACATTTACAGTGTTTCATAAAAACTTTTACAATTATTCAACTTCAATGTAAACTCGTAAAATTGAACCGGGTTCGCTCATTATATTAAAAAGTTTCGATAAATTTTGAGCTACATTAGATGATTTTAATTAAACAACAAGCTCGTAAAAGAAGGGTTGAGAGATAAGAGGGTTAAAATTGAAAACGAAATTGAAATATTTAAAAAGGAAACCACATCAACCTTAGCTGGTTATTCACGCGGGTCCCCTATCCTGGTGGAATCGGAATTTGGAGCGCTGGTTTTTGTGGAGTGAGAAAAAAAGATGACCCGCAGGAAAACGCTCGGAACAAGGAGAAAGCCAGCAACAAATTCAACCCACATGACACCGGACTGGATCCAAGCCGGGGCCACATTGGTGGGAGTGCCCTCATCACTGCGCCATCTCTACTAATCCCTCAAATAGAACCTGTTCCAAAAAGTGATCTCTTTTTCTAGAAATAACCAATCATGTGACGCGAATTTTACTTACGTGGACAGTCCAAGCTGGTTTATACGCATTCTCATCCTCCACGAGAACATCCACGCAACAGGCGTGGTAACATTGTCTGCTGGAAAACTGGACGCCATACCTAAAAATAACTTGAGGGATTGAATCTATTTTCCGCATCCTCTCGTGTTTTGACACGCGAGATGGCGCGCGAGATTCTACAACTCTGGTACGCGCGCGTAATATGCAACTGTTATATATTTCACTGATACTAGTGGATTCGACATTATTCCCTGAACGGAGCTTGTTACTTGGGAATTATTCCTACTAAGTAATCGCCGGAATTCAAGTTCAATAGGTTATTTTCGAGTTACCTTCTCGTGTCTCTGTTTTAAAACCATCATCCTCGCGCAAATCTTTTTATATGAAAACGAGACATTTCTGAACGAATTCTTGTGAACTCCTTGATGCTCCGTGAGTAAACAAATTACTTTTAAATTCATCATTTTTTAGATTGACTTGGCACAGAATTGCGCGAGGCAAAAAGTGACTAGATAGATAGCTCATTAACAATCACATTTGCAATTAAAATTCTCAACATTAAGCCCAGTGAATGTGCAACAATCGTGAAATATCACAAGAGGATGAATTTTAAATATTCCAATCTTTCATATGACTTCTCTTTAACTGTATGACTGACAAAATTAAGACAATACCTACATTAATTTGTACTTGATTAACGATAAATTTGCTTGCTCTCAAGAAATCACAGTGGAGTAATTTTCTCAGTCATGTAATGAAGACCAAACCGCCGGAATTAGCCGACCAATTTTGCAGTGCTAGATTAATTGCATATTTCGCTCGTTGACTATTGGACTTGAATTGCATATACGAATACAGAATAAGTGAGCAAAATACTAATAGTTCCTTACTTTATCATAGCAGTAAAGACAGCAAAGTGAATAATAATGTATATCCAACCGTGTTGAGGTATTCTCTAGCATATTCACCTCCCAAAGTCTTCCTTCCTTATGTCGTGACAGCTTCACAAAGAACTGAAGAGAGTCTATAGTTGTCGCACGTAATAAAATTTTCTTAAATTCTTGAAATTTCATCTTTGCGTGACAACAGTTTAACGAATATCTTACTTCTGATTTTCTTCCACATATCCCTGAACGCTTCTTTGAAATGTTTGTCATGGAATGGATACAGGAATGGATTGAGAGCAGAATTCATAAAACCCAGCGCAAGAAGTGCATCGTATAATACATATGGTATAAGTCCTTGGCTGTTGCACCATATGCACAAGTTTCCAATCATGCTGGCTGTTACGTAAGGCAACCAACAGAAATAAAACAGCACCACAATGAAACCAAGGTACCGACTTCCGCGGACATTGCGCCGTATTCGTTTCCTTTCCCTTTTTTCATTCTTTTGCGTGAGGTGGGTCATAGCATGACCTTCCCCGTTGGCGTTTATCATGATGTTGTTGCTGGAATTGGACGAGTCGTTGGTATTCAGAGACAAGCTTCTCTCTATCTTCAGAACTCTTTTGCGGTGTTGGTGAACAATGGAGTAGATGAACGACCACAAAATCGCCATAAAGATCATTGGCAACAAGAAATTCACAATGTTTACCATAATATTGTACTCTCGCACAGTCATAAAGTAACAAAAGCCGTCTTCAACAGAACTGTAAGATGTCGCCTTCCACCCCATAACGGGAAGGCAAGCCCAGATGATAGCATATATCCATAGGCAACTAATTATTAACGCAGCTCTTTTTGGTGGCATCAAAGTGTTGTATCGCAGAGGCATCCTCAACACCAAAAATCGATCCACCGTGAAAGCGCACAGATTAATGACCGTGCTCGGCACGGCCAGTAAATACATCGTGGTATAAACATTGCACATGAATTCTCCATGCGTCCACTTTTGATATTTCAGGGTAGAATCCGCCTTGAATGTTGTCACTAGAGCTGATGTTAACAGGTCTGATATCGCCAGTGATATAACGAAGTAGTTTGTTGCGCTCGAACGAAGTTTCTTGTACGCTATGAAAGCATACACCACAATACTGTTAAATACAAGCGCTAGAGTCGCAATAATGATCTCTGTCAGAGCGAGAAAAATATAGAATTTTTCCACCCATGCTTCCTCTTCGAAAAGCGGCTGAGATGTCGGCTGAATCGTTGACGACCCATTGAAATAAGACACATTTGAGTTGTTGGCCATTTTACACCTGTTCACCGGCTCTCTTCACCTGAAAGAACGAAGAGTGTTTCCACCAACGTCAGCAAATTAGTTTAAATCCAAATCTGTGAATCGTAATTCATTCCTTATCACAATTTTCTTCAGCTGCGGCAAATTCCCTTTGAAAGATATAGTCTCTAGACACCATTGTTGATGTGTTTTTTTTCTGTGCACTTGCCGACCTTTAGCGCATATTATGCATTCAAATGAGCTTGAGTTGTCAAGTGGTATCGCCATTTAAGTCCAAGATTAAGCGGTTCTTCATACAGACAATTCGGACGCAAAACGCACGAAATTGAGGTTTTGAAAACTGACAGACAATTTACTGAGCTTCTCGACGCAATATCATCAATTTAGAGTTTTTTAGATGAAACCTTGAGTACAGAGATCAAAAGAGCATTAAAACTCTTGAAAACATCAATTATACGAATAATAGTCTTCACTCACTTAGGGTGTTATTAATCTTTCCACGAAAATCCGATTTTTGGCATAAATAAATTACGATTATTAATATATCACAGACGTAACAATATAAACGTTCCATTTTAATTTGCTTTCAGGTAAGGAAAAATCGATTTCTAACAGACCAGAGGTTTCGTTTATAAACTCCTTTCGTAGCACTCGGCAACTATTTTCATGGAACTGACTTCATAAAATCAAAGGAAAGTAATGGACCATTCATCATTGTTTCGAAAAACATTCTGGAAAATTCCATACAGATATTGACTGTAAACCCTAAATTAGTTTGTAGTAACTCAACTAAAACATCCAAAAATACGTTTGCGACGGTAAAAATCTACAAATTACCACTAATTCTTAATCATGAAGAGTTTCCCGCGAAACATTAAACGCTAAATTAATACTAAATCAATGACTTTCGTTCAAGTTTCTGCAATCTAAAGAACTTCTTAATATATTTGAATTCGAGTATAATATGCAACAGAAGGTAATTTCGGAGGTAGTTAGGAAAATTGGCGGATGCACATAGTCCTAAATTTGCATTATAATTACAAATTTCTCTGCGTCGTGAAATTTAATATGGTTAATAGTACCATGAGGTACCCTCTCAGATTAAAATTTTCCAAATATTCAAAGCCTTTGTTTTATCTATACTTGAAATAAAACTCAGTAAAACTCCAGTCTTCGCCAGTAATCATGTGAAACCCGAAATAAACCTGCGAGAGGCAGTACGACAAGACTGGAACAAAACACATCTAAAGCATCGGCCCGCACATAACCCGTGCTTGATACGTTCTCCCGCAAACGAGTATCATTCATAAGAGCTTAAGTCTCTCTATCAGGCTTGATATCAATAGCTAAAGCAGAAGAAAAGTTCCGTTATGTCAGTAAAGTGTGTTTGTCAATCTCAGAGCTACAATATCCTAACCGCCTCCTGTGCCACATTCAGTATAGTGGTACGGAGAACGCTCGGTATTAGACATAGTAACTATGGCTGCAGCCGGTCTCGTCCAGCGATCGTAAATTCAGTTGAAGTGCTTTGTAAAGTTGGCAAAAGAATTCAGCTGAAATCAGTGATCAGTTTACCTGTACAGAAAGACATGTGCGGCGTTTTAAAGTCCTCAATCATCGAGAAATCGATTGTCAGGTACCTCATGTACTCAGTCTCTAAAGTACCGTTTGCACGTCGCCCTTCAGAGATATAAGCTAACATCACGCTAAAATGAAAGGTAGTTTCGCTGGATTTGAAGGACTTCTCTCGAGGACATACCCGAACATCATTGTGGACCTTTGTGGAACAGAACGACGGCATTTCAGCATATGAACGTACGCTTTTGACCTTGCCTTGATAAATATTGTAAAATTTCCGCTTGAGAACAATTACAAGGGCACAGGAATACGAACTGAACTAACATAATGGCATACTCGCACGGATGGTCGGAAAGTACTTTAAAAATGATACCGGTGAATGTACGGCTCAAGAGCTCTATTTTAATTGTCAAACGGGCACATCTTGAGCATAATAACCCGGGTATGACATGCATGAAAGTACTGCCCAATAGCTTTGATTTGAATGGTCAAACACTAGGGTTTCATCAACAGACACAAAAATTACAACCACCTTGTGCAGCACAATAAACAGTACTACATGAAAGTAGTGCTCAATAGCTTTCATTTGAATGGTCACACACTACGGTTTCATCCACAGACTAAAAAGTTAGAAGCAATTGTACAGCATAATAAACAGTACCACATCACACAAAAGGTTTCATCGGAGCTGCCCAACAAATTTCATCTAAATGCTTCCAATAGCAGAGATGATTGAGGAATCTGAGATAGATCCGAGCTGCAACTAGAGTAACCGCTTATATTCACACGATTTAACAGCCTTACCCGACTTGTGGCGGTGATAGCTTTCACAGATGAAGTCTCCTTTCAGCCAAATTTTACACGTTAAAGTTTTAAAGCAAGCATGAAAAGTAAGTAGTAGCACTAGACGCAAATAATCGCCTGAACACTAACATTTTCATAAACGTGATGTATGTTCCGTCTTGGAACACTGTCTGTTTTAAAATCCGCCCTACCGGAACACCAGCTGGTCGTAATTACGAAAGGAAATAAACTCTTCCTTCCATTGGCCACAAAAAAGCACCCAGAAATCTAACAAGTACAGCTATAGGCTGATGGCAATGAAAGGAACGAGCCAGTTTGACAGATAACCACGCGATCCGAAAATTCGTAAGCGGCGCGTTGTACAAAAACCCTCGGCGTAAACGCTGGGATCCGCTGAGAGCCTTTCATTAAAAAGAAAGAGAATGTTAGTTTTAAATTTAAGTAAGCTTTGAAGACCGCCTGTTGATACGATACTAGACGTGATAAATATCCATCAGTCTGTGAAAATGTCGTATCTACCCCGTGGGCATAAAATACAAACACATGGATGATTAGAGCGCGGTAATAACTAAATCATTTCACGGGCGGATAACTTATTTTTCAGTTACAGAATCTACAATGGCAAATTACGTGGACAAAAATAAATCTTAGGCTGAAAAGTCATCGAATTGTCACGCGATGTGAAAAGTCAGTTTTCTCGCATTGTCAGTTCCTAGAATTTGCTAAAATAGCGAAATTAAATTTGTGAAATGTTTGTTTTTTAGTCATAGCTAGACAGAAAGTTGAATGACTTGCTAAAAGCTTAAGACAAAAAAAAATAATTGATTGCAAAACGACGAGTAATACTCAACGACAGATAATCTAACAAAAATAAATTTTCCAGTTAGCCAGAATATTTAAAATATACTTTCAAATGCAAGATTTTGTCTTTTCAAGTTCGCCGTATTTTAATAAACTGCGTTTTGACGCCGGAGTGTTACGCAGTAGATCGTCCTCAGATTATACTATGTAACGAAGGGCAAAAAAATAAAAATCTCGTGAGACCACACAGATAAGAAACAGTAAAAACGTGATGAAAAGACTGTCGTTCAGGGCTACTTTGTTAATTTGCGGTCTTTATCTTCTGAAATCTGCAATGGCCGCTAGTTGCACTGCTTCCTTTGAAATAAAATCAGTGGTTTTGCTGACAATTTGCATTTTTATACCACAAATAATTTTACTTAGACTTTATCATAGATATCAATCCTGTAGGCATATTAGCAATAATTAATTTTATTTTTAGCTGGTACGTATTGCAATTTCTGTGTTCTTAATTTTGCATACGATTCAGGAGACTTTCGAATCTTCTAGAAAGGCTTCGAACCTATGCATGGTTTGAGACTATTAAATAATAGTGTGTTGTGGAAATTTGTAGTTTCGCCGGAGAAAACCTGCCGTTAACTCTCAAACACTGCCCGGTTTTGTGCTGATTTGCTTTTGCTTAAACTCGGCAATTTCAGTTCTTTTTAAAAATAGAATGGTTTGGTATGTTCCACATAATTAGCTATTTTACTTTCCACTCCCAAAAATTGCCAAAAAAAGGCTCACAGCACATTAAGACAGCATCCAGTCACTATCATTCAAATTCAAATAAACTCAGTGGGGCTCCGCCGGCAGATTTAAAAGTAACATCTACTTTATGGATGCGAGTTTTATCTGTGGGTGTCACTATGTTGACATATTTTCCTTGCATGAAGTCCAATCTTTAATATCTTCCTGCTAAACAAATGTCACGGTATTGTTTCAAAGACCCAAACTTTCAACATTGAAATGACAAAAAGAAAATTTCTCGTTTTTGCAATAAAATTCTCAGGCCGCAACGGAGGTAGAAATCTTAAAGCTACTTCTCCACACAGGAAAATCTTTTGAAAGCACCTCGCTTTTTATAGTACAAATCTTAAATTTGTTGCCCTTTTTAGGAAAAAAAAACCATGCCGAGAAATAGAATTCTGTGGGTTTCACGCTATAAGATCACAGACAAGTAGCTATCTTTTAAATCAAATAAACCTGAGTGTGGAACCCACCACTGTGAATTCATTTAATTAACAAGGCAATTCTGCTTTCCGGCCGGTCTTAAAAAGCCAGCTAATACGATTGGACAAAGTCGGAGTGTCTAGGAGTGTTATTTGAAACACACATATAGAAATGTCAGCTATCTTAAAGAAAAAAGAAAGCATTTTGCTTTTTTGCTCGTTTTTTGTTTCTAGAAAAGTTAGAGAGAATTTTGGTATAACTTGAAGCAGAATAGAATTTCTCGTTCTGTTTTCTGATTTATTGCTGCAGGTTTGCGCTTGAGGCTTTGTTAGAGCAGGGAGGTTGGAAATTCAATTTACGTAACTGCAAAAATACTGTTTCATTGAGTCACAGACATGTGATAGTGATCAAATTTTGATACTTTTAATTTCCTTTCATTTATCGAAGTTTGTTTGTGAATGATAAGCCGTTTTCCTTTCGACTCGCATTTCCACGTTGAATTATTTTTAATCGGCTTGCAATTTTAAGGTCAATATACGCCTTACGATTTTTGCGAATCACTTGAAAATTAAGAGCGTACATGAAAATCGGACCGACTTAATTCCGCTTAGATGCACAGTTTCTGATCGAATCTCGACCAAATCAGCGAAATTTCTCGATGAACGGAGAACTATAATTACCCATGATACTTTGCGGTATTATCGCGGGCGCCATTTTTCGCTTTGCTTTTTACTAAAACTCTCCCGAAACCGCGGGAAATCGGCAACTTCAACACTTTGTATGAGAAAATATCGGTTAAACTGGAGTCCCTTGTCTCACGTCCTAGAAAATATATAACATAAAAAAGCATTTTGCAAGACCAAAATATTTGCTGTTTCGACTAGGGAAAAATAGTTTATTCGGGGCAGGAATAGCCCAATTTATCTGTCTGTTGATTAGAAAGTTAACTATTACGGATAATTAATAAATACATCGATTGATCGATCATTAGATATTTTATTTAGCCAGTGAACAGAAATTTCTCAAAAGAAAAAAAAACACCCTAAGACATTACCCGCTAGCCTTTTAGCTTACTTTCTTTGACCCATGAATTTCAATTTTCCATCAAAAGAGGTTGACAGGAAACATCTTTCTGCCATATTAAGGAGAAAGTATGCGGGGTCGTGAACCAGTTCGACAGCATATGCATCAAATACGTCAAGGTTGACATTGAAGTTATTGTCTTGCCAATCTCTTTATCGATCCTTTCTTTGTAGCATTGTGCATGTACGTATTAAAACCATACGAAAAAGAACACAACTTGTCTCGATATGATCGGGAAGACACATGAACAAAGAAAAAAAACCCAACCCTGATATCTGAAAAAATAACGCAGATATCTTTTATTAAAACCCGCCGAAACCAAAGTCCGGTTGCAATGTACGTAAATTGAAAATATCAAAAAAAGTCCAATTGTCACGTAAATGTCAACATTATCAGCTGCACAACGATAAGGGAAGTACATCAACTGTATAATTTACACAGAACTCATTTTTGAAAGTAAGCGACAGAACGGGCATCTTGTTTTACAGCACCGATCGTGCGAGAAATCACGTTTTGCCTCTGGCGGGCCTCTCACGCCACATTTTTGCGCCGAAACTCCGATTAAAAATTTAACACGGTAACAACAACCATTTTATTTATCTTAATATATAGACTATCATATAGATGTTAGTTTTTATGTTTTGTTGTTATTGTGAGGGAGCGGAAAAGATCTCCATCGCAATCCATCGGTTTTCTGTCACCTGTCGTATGGCCTCAATTACCCATTAACTTGTTACAAATCAATGGATTCCATCGATCAATTTGTAAAAACAATTCATTGCAAGTTTTGCAGTCAAAATTTTTCAAATTTCGTATCGATTAAGAAAAATAGAAACAAACATACAACACCATGTGACGAATTTTCGGACACCGCTAAATTTTCGGCGAGTTTTCAAATCCGCTAAAACATTTTGCAACGACCACAAAGTAATCCCTCGTGAAGAATTTTCATTAAAAAATTCTCCTGCTTTTAAAATAACCAGCACTGTTTTTCATTAACGTTTCCAGGAATGCAGGTTTTTGTAGATCGGAATGAATTTTAGCCATGACAAAATTCCATTTCAAGAAATAAACCGCTTGTCCTTTTCTCGGGTCTCAAAATCCACAAAAACCTGAAAAGGAAAAGAGCGAAATCCGCCAAATTGTTCATTTAATGTATGCTTCCGTTTGTTTTGGAGGCCGAGATAATTTGTTATTCCATCTTGCACGTGATATCGATATCTCTGGGCGTCGGTGTGCTGAGCTCTCGTGAAGCATTTCAGCTATGTTCGTTTTATCTCGCGCTGTACGGCTTGAAAAACGCTAAAAATAGCTCGACATTCGATGCACAATGCCTCCTTGTATGTCTTCCCACACCACAATCACTTTCAACCATTTCACCCGAGGTCTTAACGCGAATTTAATTGTTTGGATTAGGAGGCAATGTGTTTTTATTAAAAAAATTAACTCTCCTTGATGTGAACGCGATAGCATAGTGCAAATAACTGTCCGTCAAATTGTGTAATTGCTGTTATTTCATGAAGTGATGTTTCATTTTTGTCAGGCCGTCACAATTGGGGCTACGTCACACACACATTTTCGAATCCTTTCCAATAATGCGATTAACGACACATATCTCGTTTCGACCGAGAGTTTCACGAAAGCAAATTCAAGGAGAGATTATCCAGCTCTCTTTGCACCAAAACAATGGCTGAAACACACACCCAAACTCACCGTGGCCAAAGTTTCGCGAAAGCAAGATGTGTATTTTGATGTCACAGGTGGCATCGATTTTTCGCGATGTCAAACCCATCCGATAGGGACATAACTTAAATTATACTCCGTGTGATATCACGAATGTTTCCCTCGTAAATTTCGCAGACACTTTCGCGAAGTTACAACTAAACGTTAAACAGGGAAACGACAGTCACATGGCTTGTCTGGTGAATTTGAAGCTATATTATCATTTAGCCTCGGCCGCCGTATAAATTCCAAATGCGGAGTGGTGGTTCGTCAGTAAGTAACTTCTGCGTGTGGGAGTTCCATCGGAAATGTCATAGCTCGTTGAGGTGCATGCCTAGCTCAGTCAAAACATAAGCATTTGCTTCATTTCTGTACTACGAAATCATCACAGTCTAAGAAAAAACAATTAGACAGCTAAAATACCTTGAGAACGCGTTGGAGAAGCTGCTCAATCCGTATTTAACCTGTGCTTGTCAAGCATATGCCATGTTTCCACACAGCCAACTTTCTAAAATCCAGTATTTAGGAGAACAAATCTGTCGTTAAACTAATACCTCAATTTTACTTGTCAAACAAGTTAGCCCTGTGGAGAAAAACTATCCACTTCAGTTCGTTGTATTCCGAACGAAGGGTCTTCGACGTGCAATGTCGTATTCGTTGTTCTCCTTGAAGTGGGCAAACGACATAAAGACTTTGTCACTTTTGAAGGAAGACAGATAATATCGATATTGCACGCAAAAACAGAAATTGAGACTTTCACGAGCAATTAGTTACGATATCTGTCAACCGATAACAAAAAAAATGGACAAACACCATTTTACACAAAACAGTAATAAGATTGTGCAACCATAGCTGACGCAAAGAAGATTTCACATCGATTTTATCTACCACAGAAGGGATTATAAAAAGATATAGTGGCAGCATTCCTTCGTTAATTTACTTGCTAGTTTGGGTTTTACCTGAATATGTGAAATGAACGTCTAAATATATATATCATTTTTGGATTTTTTTTCAGTCTGACTAAAAGATAACAAGTGAAGCGATCAAGAATGCACTCCTGGTTCCTTGAGTTCACGCCCTTTGTCCTTCAAGATTAAGTTTTAATAAGCTGCTTTCCTAGAGAATAAACCAGGTAAAACTCATTCAGGCAAAAAGGAACCCAAATGCAATGTATACTTTGTTTGGTATTAAATTGTTATTTCGATCTTTAAGATGACTGGCTTGATCCTTGCACATTGACGAAGAACTGGTCAGAAGCTCGGACCGAAATATACGAAAAGGGGCGTGCACATATTAGATAGATAAATGGACATTTCAGTGCGATATCGTTGTATATTTCTATACAATTCAGTTGGCAAGTTTATGGAAAGGAAAAACTGTCTATTGGCATATCTAACAAGATGGCCGAAAGAGATTTTTTATGCACCAATTTCCCTCTGCAAAATCGAGACTTTCAACTCTTGCGCGATGTTATGCGATATCAGAAGTATTAGGACTTCTGATGACCTGTTAAACCGGTTTCCTGCACGGGATATTTGCAATTGTCTCTTGGTTTATTTGTGGTATTCCGCTAGGTGGGGCTGGCGAAAACAGTGTTTCAATTTGAGAGTGCATATAGAAAATATAGTAAATCTGCCCGCACGGACGGGCTGTTGACACAAATTTTCATTTTTTTTTTTTACAACTTCTTACACGCAAAAATTGTCCATCTCTTAAGCTGTTATCCTACAAAAAGACAAGCGTTAGATAGAAAGCATTGAACATAGAAATGCATTTCTTCATTTAAACCTTAAAACACAGAATGAATAATTATCCAGGAACGTTCACAATTTTGTCGAACATCAGATAACAATTGGCAAATTTAGCAGTTATATTTTGGTAAGAGCTATACCATCTTCAGGCTAGAACATCCGTACAAGGCACTCACTTAAATACGGTGTTAGTAACAATAAATGGAAGAAACAAAACTACCCATGCGAAAACTAGGGCAAAGTTCTGTGCCGGATTTGAGTCCTTTGTTGCCGGGAAGGTGTCCGGAGTTTGATGTAATATGTCTCTTTATATAGGAAAAGATTTTGTAGCAACGAAGGCCGTAAATTAAGGCTCATTAGTAAGGTCAGACAAAGGCGGATGACGAAAATCGAATGAAAGAGGCTTAGATTTACCCAATTAACAAAGATTTTTTAGAATTTGGTGCTGTGAATTACCCCTTTGCAGTCGAGGAAAACTTCCTTCACAAAGCCTGTGCGTGGCAACATACAGTGACTAAAGCAGAGGGCAGTCTTGATGTAGTACTAAGTACTCAAAAGTAACATAGAAGAAATCTGTGGCAGACAGTTCAGAGAATTCATGTTTTGAGCTCGGGATTTGAGCTTAACGCGATGACAATTACAGATTTAGGTTTTGACCCTTTTTTCCCGGATCGGATATTCATATAATGATCTTCCAATGTTAGACAGGCTAATTCCAGCGTCACTTCCTTTTAATGAATAGATTTATCCCAAGTCTGATATCACGACCAGATTCGATAAGACTTTTATAGCCCGGTAGACAAGTATATAATGCCACAGTTGCAGATGATGGAGTGTTATCATGGTCGGTGGAAAACAACTCAAAGCAAAGTAGAAAATAAAACGATATTGCAAGTTATAGGTTCAAATGTTTAAAGGCGAAAACTATTTATGCCAGACAACTGTTTATGGCCTAAGTATATCATCGAACATAACACTCTCTTCCTGTATACTCTAGGTGCTTAGCAATTCGGCGAGAGGATTTTGTAAAAGTGTTTCAGATGAAACAATGTGTCACAAGGTGTTAAAGCCAATGCTTTATGTTTGTAAAATCTAGGTCGACAAATAGTATTCATAGTATTTGATGATGCGATGTTTTAGGAGATAATTCAATTCATTTCCTAAACTTCGTTTGCGCTGAACTTCGTCAGATGGATTTCTGGTTTGTTTTTTTCACTGCTGTAGAAAAATACGGCAATTGCAACACAGTCATAAGCAATATCTACATTAAGAATACCTACTTGACTCGAGGGGATCCTTCCGTCAAGAAATTGATTTCACGAAGCAGCAAATAACAGCTACATTCAGCTTAGAAAAACCACTCCCATTCAATGGTCCCTGAGAGACACATGTGTTATAGGAGAGTTTCTGGTCTTGTTATGCAAATATACGATTCCACCATTGGATAAACGTATCATGTGTGCAGAACAAAGGGAGAGAAGTAGCTTATCGCCCAGTATAGAGGGCTGTTCAAGTGAACATTTGGTTAACAGCTTAAAGGTGGGTTGAACCAGACGTAAAATTAAGAATTTTAACGACATAGATACCCACGCTTAGATAAGCTTGAATATAGCGTTCAGCTGTCAGGTCTTTTCTAAACCGTTAGAGTTCTTCACAAAATAGACGAGAGAGAGATTGAAGATGTTTTGAAACGTTGAAAGGACCTGTATTTGGGTCTATTTGATATGAAATTCAAAATACACTGCGAGTTTCGAGCGATCAACAACAGTGCGTATCTTACCATGACTTATTGGCAATTATCACCTTGGAGGTTAATAAATGCTGGGCAATAAGTTTCGTGCGCAACCGTCATTGGAGATGTTACTGTTTTGCCGCTTCTCTGTAATGATAACTTGGTCATTATTGAATTGATTTTAATCGTGGGTTAAATTAATAAACTAAAATGCATTTTCCGGCTCTCCTAATAAATAAACCTTATGGTCCAAATCTTTCTTCCGAAGACGGAGTTAACATATCCATAAGACCAGTGAAATAAGCGATTAAGACAATCCTACAAAACTATTTCAATAACTCCAACGAAACTTATTTTTAGCCATAAGGTTAAAACATCAAAATTATATTATAATAAGGTATCGATCATGGACTTGTACTATTGTTTGTCGACGGCGATCGCGGTTGTCATGACCGACTGAGCTAGCCTATTTTTAGTACAACTTATCTTTGTTTGCCGAACTAGTGAACCTTTCAAAAGCTCTACATCCAAGTCTCTGTTAGAGATAAAGTTCGATAGTTTATTCTTCAGTTAAAATCTATTGATCTAGAAACTGTTTGCAGAACTGTCGTTGAAAAGCAATTAATTCAGTTTGAACCCGTAGATGAAATGAAATATTCACTGACGTTTCACTTTAACATACACTTGTGTTAAGGAAGTAATGAAATATGCCGCACTACAAAGTGACAACCACCTTGCAAAGCGTCGGAGTGAAGAGTACCACACGAAGGTACTTTTCAGTAGCTTTCATTTGAATGGCCATACACTAGGATTTCACGACAGACTTAGAACTGAGTAAGAACCATCTTTTACAGCATAATAGACAGTACCACATGAAAATGCTGCTCAATAGCTTTCATTTGAATGGTCACACACTGCGGGGATCCACCTAGAGACGTAAAAGTTAGAACCACCTTGTACAGCATAATAAACAGTACCACATGAAAGTACTGCTCAATAGCTTTCATTTGAATGGTATAGTACATCTCCCTGCTTCAGGCCCTAGACTTCGAGATCAAAATACGTACTCTCATAAACCACACAGAAAACTAAGTTCGTGTAGAGTAAGGAGAAAATGGAAATTACCCAGCTAGTGTTTTTGGTCAGGTGAAGATGGATTGATAACGTTCGTGAAGTATCTGTGGTTCGCCGGTTTGAAGAGGTCTGCTATGCGTTCATAAAGCGTGACCAGATGATTTATTTAAGGGAGCCACGTCACAGGGAAAATTATCATTCACATATAATGACCAAATTCAGTGAAACTTAACAAAGCAGTTAGCTGGTGTAAATAAGGGAACGAAACTGTTTGCCCGAGGCTAACTATTTATAACAATGTGCTTTTTTATGTTTCCTTGACAACCAAGACTTTTGTTCCAATTTTGGTTGTTTTGCTCGACTCCTGCTAGCTACAAACACGAACGTAAAATTTAAATTCCTCGGTAAACAAGAAGAATACGTGGGGACCATATTCGAGCTCTGTGAAATTCTACTCCCAGAAACGTGATGTTGGGTGTTGTAATTTATGGTTGTAACCCCAGATTAGAGCGCGCTAGTTAAAGGTTATCTAAACAGGAATACTTAAAATACTCAGTTCGTTCATTTCAATTATCTTCTAAATCAAAGCTGCTAAACCGAACTCGCTATGATATGCAAACATTGCTTTTGAATTTGCTTAAAAGCATTTGTTAATAAGGTTTAATACAGGCCCGACGATCGAAAAAAAAAGCAGAAAATCGCGAAAAGTTACGCACAGGTGGCATAACTATCTCGAGGTTTCGATTCTGTACAACGTTACTGGATATCTGCATAACAGCTAAAGCATAACATCGAAACACTCCTATAAAGTTACTGGTGTAGCCTTGGGATATATCAGTTAAACAATGCACGTTGATAAAATCCCATCTGGGTTAGTTTACTGAAACATCTCTTTGCGCAATCGAGAGATTACAATTACAGTGGTCAGTTCTCGCAAAACCCAGCTGCATTCGAACAAGGCAAGTAATGATTTTTCGAGTTTTCGGTCGCGTGAATTTCAGCGCAGCGAGTGTTAAGATGACAGAAATTTAAATCATTAATGAACAGATGATGACGAGCTAATCGGATCTAATTCTAATTTAATAAGTTGCTGTAAGTTACTCTCGACAATAGCAACATAGTGGGATTGTTTGAAAGAGTGATATCCAAAAATAACCTTCGGGTTTGAAGTTTCAAGCCAGCAGCTCGAATTGCAGCCGAAAGAGACACTTTTTAACATAAATATTGATTAGATAAACAAAACTCTTAGAATTGATAGCTTATTATCTATGCTTCATCTGGAAACCGCAAGGACGTATTCAATACTTCTTCGTGACTTTAACACATGGGTGAAATTTCGAGAAAAAACCGCGCAACGGGAAACTCACAGTTCAGTGTTAATGCGTCAGCGACATCTTTTTTTGTTGGATCTCCGGACACAAAACGTCAACTTAGGTTTCTTAAATGACTTCTGTCGTCCGCCCCTCGATTTAACACATGTAAATTAATTTCTGAGTGGTTTTGCCTACAGCATATCTTTAAACGCACCGACGAAATTCCGTCGAGCTATTTTAAGCGTCTTTCTCCGGAACTTTTAGAACGCGAGAAGAACTGACGACTTCAAGTGTCTCAATTTCAGTAATGGCTGTTCTTGTTTTTCAAAAACTAACTGCAGCACGTGAGTTAATCCGGCCTTTGTACAATGCTTTCACCTAATTGACACGAACGATCAAACAAACTCTTTGCGTAAAGTTTTGCCTCTTGTGACAGACTAATGACCCCGCGATGCCCTTGAATGAATGCAATTGATGTTCAAAGCGTTCTTGGCTCGTTTTCAAAAGGCCTTAGCTCGCTCATAAGACATTTTCGTTTTGACAGATTAGTTTTTGCCTCAAATTCTATTTACATTGTCGCGTGATCCGTCAACAAGGGCAGTATATTTTGTGTTAGCCACAATGAAACCTGTGTGTGCTACTACTGTACTAGTGTCTGACCATCCATATGTTTTGTTTGTTGTCTAACATAAGTTTAATACACTTTGGTCTTTTGTGATCGCTTCCCCGCGTTCAAAACTAGCTACATGAAAAGATATGTTAATCTTTGCCTGGTCACTCGTTTGTCAGTTTGTCAAATAAAAAAAAAATGAGACATTTCAGCCATCATTTGCATCAAGTAAATCATATGACGACAAAAGTATGTGTTTAAGTGTTCAAGCATTATTTAAATCAGAGAGAAAAACGCTTCGTGATTGCGATCTATATGCTATGTAAACAGATTCTATCCTCGAAATTATCCCTTTCCTTTCTTTTTTCAATTATCAGATGTTTGACACTACAAGAGGCCTCCAAAGCCTCGATGAAAACTTAAACTTATAGGTTTAAATCGTTTATCGTTTCAACTGAGCTTATTAAATGTGGCGAAGCTCGTTACTTTGCAAATTCTTACCGACTTCCGTGCGCGCCGAAAGCTCGTCGAAAATAAGCGATATGCTCCATCTAAAGTCAAAGTGTTATTCTACTTGTGCGGGAAAACATACCTCTCATAAAGTCAACAGCTCCTTTTAGTCTTGTGCGAGGTGGCAGCTTGTGTAAATCTTGTTTCTGCACAATGGAGAGAATGCGGCCCAGCCTGACCAACAACTTCCCCAAGCTGTTTGGAAAGGGTAAAGGTAAAATCAGACGGCGAATTTCATACCAACTGCATACCTATCTTTGAAAGCCGAACAGGAAAACTAAAAATTTTACACCCTTCTAACAACTCTGGTCGGTTTGTTGTTCTTAGCTTTCTTGAATAATCTCATTAAAGTGCGAAGCGAATCATGCGTGGAGTTGCGAGTCCTGGCCCCACCCATCGCCTCGCCCAAAAACCCCACCCCGCCCTCCGTCCCTCCGTCCACCACGATCCTCTACGCCACCG
>Ga0126343_10000306_pt1 | contig 17866 bp, 4 predicted proteins | sample Cyp2metagenome_FD_92531 | JGI IMG/M metagenome (GOLD analysis project Ga0126343, IMG submission 92531) | Coral microbial communities from Lord Howe Island, Old Settlement Bay, Australia - Cyphastrea 2 metagenome | ecosystem: Host-associated > Invertebrates > Cnidaria > Coral ...
ATATGGGTTAAGAGCGTCTCATGCTATCATATATGCAGAAGTAGAATGAAGTGTTGGTGGGATTCTTTTGCTCTGCCCCCCCCTCCCCCCCCCCCCCCCCCAGAACAAATTTTATTATATGGCAATCTCGGCTCCGTGAGTGGGCAAGATGAAACAAATCCTTTCCTGTGATTGGCTACCCGAGAGGGCAAGATGGAGCTATATTGCCCGCTCGGGACTACCCGCAGTTTCTCACAAGAAAAATTTTCCTAAAAGCCATACAATACTTTTTTGACCAAGTTTGTTTGGCTAAGATGGCTTGATAATGGTCTCTTTATTTTTTAAACACGCAAAAACATAAACTTGGCCAAACTCCAGCCATCTCAGTTGACCTCACACTTGAAGCCATACCTACAGACAAAGGCAATATCCTTCACTTGACACAATTAGAAAAAAAACTTACCTTAAATTATCATGTTTGTCATATCTTATGCAAATTAGCCATGCAGTATGTTGTGGAAAACTAGTTTAGGTAGAAATCTGATATGACCCATGAAGCCAATTTGTTGTTCGCCAATCAGATATCCTTAACAGTGACCAAATTACTGTAAGATAACATGTTAGAAAGCTATTCATGAAATGTTATTTCATCGTTACTGAACGATTTAACCAAGAGTCAGTGGGGCGTGTGTTCTGTTCTGCTCTGAACAAGGAAATGAGCTCAGTATAGATCATGTTAGTGTAATTGCTTTATTGCTGTTTCACAGTACTTTGTAAGTCTACTAGTGCGATTATTATATAAAATTGAAGTTCGTGCACATTCATGCATTGCTTAATTCTCAAAATAAACGCGGTAAGGCCTTGAATTTTAATCTCATTCAGTCATCATTTGTCATCGTCATCGCCACTTCCTTCAGGGATGGTTGGTACTAAAAATAATAAATAAAATAAAATTAATAAAGCTTATTCATAAGCTGAGAATATCTTAATTAAGATGGTATTGCAAAATCACAAAACTCACATTCTACACAAATTTCACACGCTACAATAAGGGTTAGACTCGAATGTGACAATCAATTTTAAACTTATTCATCGATCGACCTTTAGAGAGAGATACGAATGAGAAAATGATTACAAAAGACATAATTTCAACACAGCTATCTGGCGTTGAAACTGTTTCAACTATTGCATTGTTACAAATGATTTCTTTTGAAGTTATGCTGGGTTTTTACATTCTTTTATAGAATAACTGACATTTTACGCGCGCTCTGATTGGTCAACAGATTTGCAAAAAACACCTGTCCTATTGTGCTGGTAAACCACGGTTCTTGGGGAAAATATTTCATTCGAGTTAAAATTAATCTGATAGTCAGAAATTATGAGTTTTAACTCTGCTTGCATACTTCACATGATACATGAATTTTCTTAGCTTTCAAGCAATAGCATTCACTTAACAAAATGCTGAAAAACACGGACTTCATACCCATCAACATTATTAAAGGAAAGAAAACCACTCACCAAAGCTTTTGGGTCTACTGCCGCCGGCGCCGCCATCTCCTCCGCCTCCACCACCACCACCGCCGCCTTCCCCTCCACCACCACCACCACCAGCGCCGCCATCACCGCCACCTCCACTACTTCCTCCACCACAGCTTAGCACTAAAATAAAGAAAATATGATAAAAAAGCCGTAGTCAAGCGTAAACGATTTAAGTGAAAATATTTTTTCTATGTTACTACGCATGAAATACCAAGTGGATATCGTTTTGGTTGTCACTGCCGGCTTGAAAAGGGGGCTCGAAAAGGGGGTTTGCTCCTTGTTAAGAACAATTGTTTTACATCACGCCGAGAAGAAAATTCAATCCCGTACTAGCCTGTAATGAAATCTTTCTCATCGGGATATTGAGGAGAATTTATTCAAAATATGCTTTTAAGTCACTTCATCTCGTAGGAAATAACCAGGTTTTCCGCATTGATCGTAAAGATCTTTAAACAACCATTTCCATCCAACAGTTTTGCTTGTTCTAAACTGTACAGTTTCCTTAGATTAATTGTTGTTCTACATGTAGTCTACCTTTCATCAAACTGTTTTTGGCTTCTGAACGAGGGTTTGGTAGATAAGACGTTTTGTCAATTCGTCAGTCTAAGACTGATTTGACTGTCAAATTAAAAGTTACTCCAACTAACCTCTATGACACTGAATAATTACCAACACGACAGCAATGGCGAGCCAAAGTCTCATGGTGAACAGTGTTTGAGGTTTTATCTTGTCAGCAACAGCGTGAAAAGGACCGTGGACTCATGCAAAGAGCGCACTGAAGTTGCGTATTTAAGTGCTCACTTGCTAAGCTATATTAGCTTGCTGGGAGAAATGGTTATTATATATAGTCTTCAAAAATATAGGCTTCCTTGGGTAAATATTTCGTATTTATAGCTATTTTCTCTTTTTTGAAAGCGATTTTTTCTGAACCAATACAAAGGATTGACTGCGTCATAACCTGACAATATTAAGAGACAACCTCTGAATTTTGTCAAAGTGGTGCCTGTCTCTTGAACATAAAATAGCAGCATCCTTAACCTTAATGATAAGTGTAGTTAGGCTAAATTGAGCCCCAATTAGACTTTACTTGTAAGTGGTGTGTAAAGTTTAACATTTTATTTGTATAAACAGGATAGATTTAATGTGTATAAATAAACTTTCACGGGCTGCGTTTTATCACCTTACCTATTCTATAGCCATGTGAAAAATAGCTATGGAACCAAGGAACAATAAAGCAAGACCAAGTCTAAATTGAGCCCCAATATAGACTTTACTTGTAAGTGGTGTGTAAAGTTTAATATTTTATTTGTATAAACAGGATAGATTTAATGTGTATAAATAAACTTTGACGTGCCGTGTTTTATCACCTTACCTATTCTATATCCATGAAAAATAGCTATGGAACCAAGAAACAATAAAGCAAGACCAAGACCGCCAATGCCCTAGGTATAATGTATACAGCGTAATTTGTTATTTTTGTTTATTTTCAAAATGCCAATATTTCTATTGCTTGTTTAGCTCCTTTCTGGAAAAGCCGACAACACCCCTGAAACAATAATTATAACGATAAAATTAAGCTGGGTCTTAATTTGTCCATTGCGAGTGTTTTCCTTTTTCTTTGATGTTACTTGCCAGAGTTTGGTTTTAATGAAATCCAAAAGTGTTCTTGATATGGCTTGTTTGTGTGCTTTACGAGGATCCACAGAGAAGGCGATACAGTCCGGTGGAGATCAGCAATTCGCAACCGGATTGAAAAGGCAATATAGCAAAGACAATTATTTTCAAACTTAAAACTTGGAGACCCAATTTTCCAAGTATAATTTTAAAAAAGAAAGAAAGACTGAAAAAGCACCTGGACATTTTTGACATGCAAATCGATACCCTATTATTCAACACGAATTCACGATAAGATATCAATAGGAGACGTCGAGAGATCCGATGTAAACGCATTATCTTAACTGAGACGTACATGTACATCTCTTTTCAGTCTGACATGACCGCAAATGGGTCTAGTCTAGAATGGGAACTTCGACCTATATGCAAATGGTTTTTTTAATAGCATATTTTTTTTACCCGTAATTGCCCAAATAAAGTCTTAGTTTCCTTACCAATAACAACAACAAGCTTCATTGATATGTTACAAGCAAATATCAAATATATTTTTAAAGAGCACGGAAACATAAAATAACCCAAAAGCTAAAAAGCCTCAGGAAGCCATATCATTTGTTTATAGCATTCTTTTTATACTACCCTATAAGAACTCCATATAGAGCTACAGTCTTTCGACCAGTCTAACCAGGGTTGACATAACCCTTTAACTTTCAGGCTCCTCACACGATTTTTGTATTCAAAGGCAGGGAATTCCTTGTAGTCAAGTATTATATTAGGACTATAATTGGGGCTACATCCTTTGTGATAAAAATACATTTGACTCCTAAGTATCCCCAATAATAAACTCAAAGTTGCGTGTTGATTTTAGTATTTTTTCATTTACCGAGGCTGTAACGAGACGCCCTTCAATCTCTTTACTTAATATCTTCCCCTTGACGAAGGAAACACCAACGCAGTTCTACGTATCTAGCTGTAGACCCATCTATGACTAGGATAATTTGGCTTTGTCACCTGGGTTGATAATGTGAATTGGCCAACGTAAAGAGATTCGAAAGCTGACGTTTCGAATCCCTTTACGGCGATGGCCAGTTCACATTATCAACCCAGTTGATAAAGCCAAATCATCTTGTTATACTCCCCGCCAACGCAGAACCACGGTTTCTTTAGTTTCGAAACTTAACCCTCAATCCATGAATAGCCTTGGGCAGAATGAACAATCATCGAACAGAAGTTAACAGAATCCTTTAGCTTCCGTTCCACAAAATTTTCGCTTCTAATTCTCGCCTTCAAATGTATGCACCAAAATAACAACCTAGCTGTCCTTTAACGAATTCGACCCATAATTTCGATGTTTGGCCCGGTTTTATGAAAACCAAAAAACACTGACAAAGGCATAAAGGTGAATGACGCTCTTAGTGTTTTCATAATCTCTGAGACAGAACTGGACAATTAATACATGGCAAGAAAACGTTCCATAGCAAATTAAAGTTCCAATGGAAATAGGCTTTTACAACTATGACTAACTTAGTGAACGTTTGAACAGGTCTTTTTCTAATCCCTGTTTAGACCAATCGCATCGCGATTTCTTGCCAGAATAAAGGAATGAAAAGTTAGCTAAATTATTTGGGCAGCTGCTTTCTTTGAATAAGAGGTAATGCGCTTGCCGAGGTTTTTCTATTGTTTTATCCCAAAAACAAGGCGAAAAGTGTCCCATTTTTTTTTTAATTAGAGGTCGATTTAAAACATCAATACAGACATAGATATCCTTAGGGATAAACTATATTATGACGATCATGTCTGTCATGGAAGACAATTATTTGGACAACCAAATAATAGAAAGCAGATTAATTCCATTATTACGGAAAGTTTTTGAATAGCTATTTGATATCTTGCCGATAACTTTGAAACACTGGTTAGTTCTAAAAATGTATCAAAACTACGGAAGGTTTAGAAGACTCTTATGCGAAATCAGTACCGAAACAATGGCAGGAATACTGTGCTATAGACCGTTTTCACTAATGTGCTAGCAACATGAGAATTGAAAAAAAGATAAGAAAGTCTTTAAAACAGTTGAACACAGCATGAATCTCGGAGAACATTTTGAAGTGGTAGGGCTAAAAAATCTGGCCAATACAAACAAACATTAAGGTCAGTGTTCGGCTATTCACCTTGCATTTGCGTGCCATCAGGAGCAATAGAAAATATAATCCCCGCTGGTAGGGCTATAGTTCTTCCAGCCCACTTCTCTCCGCTTTCCCTAGCATGAAAAGCCGCAAAACTCAGGACAGAATTTTTCAAATCGGCACTCTTAATCCTAACGGTACGACGCTTTCATCCCAAAAATTTTGTTGTAATAAAATCAATGCACTTAGTGTCCAATTAGTGGTCTCATAAAGAATTTGTGCAATGATTCTAAAAGCTTCTTACATCAGTACTACGACTAAGTGCAGAGTTGTTCACGGGATCTTGATTCATCAATAGAGAAGTGTTTATCTAAGAGACCTTCGGACGTGTCTTGCTTCAGGCGTAGAAAAAGGACATGTGCTCTGACAGCGATCCGGCTATGTTCGTGTAACATTTTACTGCCTTATCTCTTTGGATTACTTTGTAAGTGTACCGCTATGATTAGTCGAGGTTGCTTCTACGATCGTTGCTTCATGTAAGAAAATTCTAGGGAATACACATGATGAATTCAGTCCTCGCTTAGGCCTACCCCAGGACCTTAAGGTGGTATGGTACCCTTAAATGGACCAAAAACTTTGTTTAAATATGGTGAAGAAAGACCAGTTGTGTGCTAGTGCACTCAAGAAGAGAACTTGGACTTTGAACGTTTTGCTCAAAATGGTTGCTAAGGAAACCAACCACAGCCTCCTTAGGTAGTGTTTTACAGCATTGACGCCAACACTTGCTGCTCTTTTGTAAAGCAAGATTTGACGGTCAAATAAGCATATCGTGTAAGTTTCTGGTTTTTTTTTCTGTGCAATGAACCTAAGCTTTGACAGTTAACGCTTATTCTCAGTGCCTTATTTGAGAAACACCTTATTTTATACCACACCCAGTGGACAAATTATCTCATGACAGACGTTAAATGTTTCGATTTTGTAGGTTCGTATTATCACGACGCTACTGGACTTCTTAAAAACCTTGCAAAGTAGAAATGTTGGCACGAAATCAGTCGCTACAAAAAATTGAGAAAAAATGCTTTTAAAGTTTTTTACACGAAGCATTAGGCATTTAACGAGCCACAAATAGCGCGGGGGGGGGGTCCATGGTTGCTTTATTTCGTAAAAAGTTACCGCAGTTGTGGGAAATATTTCTTTTTATAAGGGAAATGAATGAGCCTGTGACAGCAATTCGAGGCAAAGCTTTTCACAAGTAATTATACCGATTGAGTTGTGCATGTCTTTAAAGTTGTTTTCTAAATACTTTCGTTCATATATGTTAAGTGTAGAAGACGATATGAATACCTGGCTTCATCAAATGTACGAAAAGGATAAAGATAAACATTATGCTGCAAGTTGATTCGCCCAACATCTAAATTCAAACAATTGCAGCTGATCAAATGTGGAAGTAAAATGTAAATAATAATTTTTGGTGAGAAATGTCCCACCCTTGTCACTCTTTTACACTGGGTAAGTTAAGTAATCAAAGCGTAGATTCTTTTCGGTTTAATTAACTTTGGATCACCATATTTTTACTGCTCAGTGTCAAAGTGACTAAAAATAATTTATCCTTAACCCACAGAGAAATTTCCATTTTTATTTTTTTTTCCTTTCATCTTAAGATGAAGAGGTTTTCCAGATCATCAAGCTTGATGATCTGGAAAACCTCTCACTGTTATTATTTATTAATTATATACTGTAGGATATATACTGTAGGTCTTCGGAAGATTTTATTCAGTAATTTCGTACGAAAATCACGAAGTTCAGATAAAGTTATTGCAATATAGTCATTTGTTACATCTTTTAATATTTAATATATTTGCTGATAATAACACAGAGTCATCCTCTTATTAACTCTCTTACAATCAAATACCGGAAAAAGTAAAACTTAGAATAAAATCCTATTTAAATAATGAGGAGTCAAGCGATTGCAGTGTAGAAGTTAAAACCTAGCTCAAAAAAGCACCTTTAAAACATAATTTTAATACGTATTGCTTTGTCTAGAATCTGAGTTACTCTCTCGTTGCGAAGATTTTTTACGAATAATTTCGATGGCAATAACTTGTACATGTAATTAAAACAAATTTACCGCCAGACAAAAATAAACACGTTATTTGCAGACGTACTGCCATTTCATTATTGTGTTAGAAAATGCCACAAACATGGATTCATTACCGTAATACCTATAAAATAAGTTTCAGCACCTCCATTCCGCCTTTCAGTGTTGAAAAATAGTAAAATGCGAATGAAAGTGTGTTATCAACATTGCACATGGCTGTGGAGGCACAAAATTCTTCAGTATGGTCACATGGTTTGGAAAAAATCATTCCACGGTTGCAGGCCGTTCTGTATTGGCAAAAACTATTCTGTCTGTCTGAAGTAAGATCTCGGGCTACTCCCTGAGCGGACCTCTCGGTCGGTAAATAATAACCTCTTACTAACCGAGCGCGAGGGCAGTACTGCGGAATATTGATCCGAGGTCGTGGCAGTACGGACCGAGCGCAGCGTACAAAAACGACCGAGGGCCAATATTTCCCAGTATGGCTCGAGCTAGCTAGGTTAGTAAGTAGTTTATTATACGGCATTCGGGCCATGCTTGTTTTGAATTTTCAGGCTTTCGAAAGCAAAAAAGAAAAACAGCCAATGACTTTTTCCACGGAAACGGTCCGTCTGGCGAGATCCCGACCAAGAAAGGACCGAAACGCTCGGATTTGCCTTGCCATGTAATAATCTACTAATGTATGGAATGTACATGTATGGAATGTAATTGAAATTGAGAGTGTCAACCAGTGACATTTCCTGTTCATGTCGCGTTTAAGTGCAATTTTGCGGCGTCATTCCGCCTCAAGCGAGTTGCGATCTGTTCTTCCTTGACCTCAAGCAAGAAGCGAGAGTATTGTTCGTGGTTCACCTGAAAAGCGTGAAGTCAGATATTGTTCTTCCGATCTGGAATGAAATGCCTATGTCTTTAAGAAAACTTCCTAAAAATGTCTTTAAGAGAAAAATAAGACATACACTTTTTGAAATTCTAACTTCAGAAGACTATTATATTGATTTTCCAAAAATCGTTCAAAAATTAAAGCTGAATTTACTTTCCTCTTAGTTAGTATGTATTCATTAATAGTCAATAGTATCGTTTTAGTGTATCTGTAGTCTCTCGTCGTAACCGTTGTTAATTATTATTTTAATACCGTTGGTTTATCAGTGTTCTCTAGACATTGTTATCAAATTTAGTCTTTTTAGTTCTCGAAACCGTTGTTAATTATTATTTTAATACCGTAACTTTATTAGTGTCTCTAGCCATTGTTGTCAAAATTAGTCTTTTTAGTTCTCTTGTCCTGTTTAGTACCTAGCCATATATTAACAATTCGTGTAAACATGACCTGCCTAGACTAACGTAGCTACTCGCGGGCATGTGTTAATTCTAAATTTAATTTAAAAAATAAATAAAATGTATGATGATATATGATGATGATGATGATCTGTTTGTCTTTGATGTCATTGAAGCGCGGAGCGAGAGCGTTGTCAGGTTCCTCCTTGGAGCGGGTTTTTACACTAATTAGATTATAATTATTGTTATAACACAATCATGAAATTTTTACCACTACGTTCACTTACGTAAAGAGAAGCTTTTGATTTTTCGTTGTGCGCGTGTGCAAAAATTCACAGCAGCTGTCAGCCGTCGGGCGCTTCGGTTTATTTATGAATATCGGGACAGCTTTGCCACAGTTATACCCCCGACTGACCCCTGAACCACTTTGTTCACCGCGAAATAAGTCACTGCATTGAAACAAGCCCCGCTCAAAACACAGTGCTATCACCGTGAAATCACGGCAAATACAGTGGGAGCACAGTTACTATGGCGTAAAGCTATCACGGCCTATCAAGCGCAAGACGGGTTTCTCTGAAAATATTGTGTGATGTAAGTGGTAGGCCTTTCGTTGAAACAAGCCACGATTAACTAATTTGCTCGCTGCGATTTAAAACATCAACAAAACACAATTGATAATTCGACCTTCGCCAATAAAAATGCGTCGTGTTCTTCCAAATCAATTCGATGTTATAAAATAGACAGGGGACCATCAATCTCAATGCGCCACTGATTACAACTTAAATACGTACACCTTTTATTAACCCAGTAGCAAAATCCATCGTCCTCGCCCGCACTTCCTAACTTTTTGTCATTACTAGTAATCTATATAACTAACGTTGTGGATGACAGTCTCGTTTCATCATAACTGAAGTGTTTATCTTTAAGTCAGTAAGACGTGGTGTTCCCCACTCAAGCTTGAAACAAAGAAATATGTCATAACAAGATCGGTCTTGTTCGTGTACATTTTTATTGATTCCTGTTTTACATTATCTTAAAAGTCTGCCTCGAATTCTCAAACATTGAACATAACAGTGCAATTCAAAAAGTCAACGAGATCTTGTTTTCCAATTTTGTTCAGGTGTCATTTGTCATCGTCACCATCACCTCCATCTACCCCAGGGATTGTTGTTGTTGGCACTATAAGACAAACAATAAAACAGGCGCTTATTTCACGAGCTTGGTTTATCTCTATTCGCACGACATCGAAAAAATACACAGCTAGTAGTTCACTAATTTCCCACTCTTAATCAAAAATACTAAAGCTAAATGATACACAATCAGTTTTTAACATACTTTATCAGGAAGACGAGGGTGAGGAAGTAATCTGTCCTTTAGGAGTAAGAGCAATGAGAGAATGATTTCAAGATTTAAAACCTTTACATAGATACCGTTATTTACAAGTATTTTTGTATATTTAATGGATAAAAATGATATTTTTTAGACGAGAGGCCATTTAGGTTTTTCTCTGAAAGTAAATGATATCTCTTTATATAGTACTGTTGAAAGGCACGAAAAGAGCCCGTTTCTTCTCTATCAAACTATTCTCGTAATGCCTCACTTACAGAAGCCACGTTGTACACTTATACCGCCGCCGGCGCCGCCATCTCCTCCGCCCCCACCACCACCACCGCCGGCCTCACCACCACCACCACCTCCTCCGCCGCTGCCTCCGCCGCTGCCACCTCCGCCACAGCTATGCACTATAACAAAACGATACAATAAAAAAGGCGTGGTCATGAACTGAGATTTTCTCTTCTGGTACTCTGCTGGTGACACTTGAAGTAAATAAGAATTTAGCTATGATTTGTTTAACTCACAATTTCCTTCTCTTAGAAACGACACTTGCGATGTTTGATAAGGGAAGCCTCTCATTTTCTAGAGCTAATGGTTCAAGTAAAATATATTGTCTTATTGCGCAGGACACACCGAGGAAATATCTCTTTGGTTGTAATTATTATTGAACAAACACTGTCGAATTCAGTGAATAGTGTTTCCGCCTTCTCTAAACTTGGCTGTGAACGACAAGCTTTATAAAACTTTTTGTCCCGTATTTCAAACAACATTTTTTGAACAGTAATTTGCCATCCCATTTTAATGTTTTTGTTTTTTAAATCAGAAACATAATCGCCTTATCCAGAAGGAAAGCCTGATTTTTCTGAATCTTTCCAACTTCCAAGTCAATCCTGTACCAGCTTTAAATGAAATCCTTCTCATCGGGAAATTAAGGTGATTTTCTTCAAAATATGGTTTTCTGTCACTTATCCTAAAGGAAATAACTAACTAATTCTTATTTCAACGTGAATGGGGAGAGGCTTTCCGCCTTAACTACCAGTTGCGTTGAACTACCATTTACACCCGAGATTTTTGCTTGTTCTGAACTGCATCATTTTTTTTGTTTGAGTTGTACTGGTCTACTTTTCACCAGGACCGCTACGAGAGGCAAATCCGAAAAGTTTAGTTCGTTTTCCTCAACTTAATCGAGTTTACTTCCGAACCAGGGTTTGACAGAACAGACGTCTTCTCAATCAAAGAGTGACATAAGCATCAGCTAGAAAACTACTTAAATCGAAAGTTAATACAACTAACCGCTCTGACACTGGATGATTACCAACACAACAGCAAAGACGAGCCAAAGTCTCATGGCGAATGGTGTTTGAGTTTCTATCTTGTCAGCAATAGCAGGTAAAGAACCGTGGACTGCGGAAAGAGCATACTGTGGTTGCGTATTTATGTGCAGGCCACCTAACTTATATTGGCTAGAAGGGAGAAATGTTCATTACATATAGTCTTCAAGTTATATAGGCTCCCTTGGGTAAGATTCTCCTATTTATGTCTTCTTTTTTTTATACAATGTTGATTTTCTGTGTACAAATACATTACAGTTCACGAAGAAATGGCCACGTCATATGGTCTAGTATAACGATAGCTTTTGTCAGACAATCTCAAAAACACAACCACTGCACTTCAATAAGCACTTTATCGTACATGTACTATGTATAAATGTAGAAAATCCTTTAGTCAAGGTAGGGGTCATCTCTTGAGAAATGGCCAACAGGCATCTCATAATCTCTCTTTTATGTGAGATTAGAGGTAAGCCGTTCATGGAAAGCAGTTATATGGAAGCATCCTTAACGTTAATGATGGGTTTAAGTGGCTAAATTGACATACAATATAGACTTTAAATGGCGTGTAATCAATCTTGCATCAGCAGGATAGATTTATTATGTAAAAAAAAATCATGGAACTTTATTGCTATATCATAACTAGATTATATGATCATGGTAATCGTTCTGTTTTAGTTTTAGTTTACAAACGCTTCTACAACACTGAGTGTATTTAGGGTCATGCAAATAAAGCTTGGTGTTGTAGTTGTTGTTGTTGTGTCCATACCTTCCTAATTTTGGAGCCATGAAAACATAGGTACTGAACTGAGGAATAGTTAAGCAGACCAGGTCAGGTCGTGCCTTAAAATCCTACATATTCTACTTGTACATTTATTCTCCATAAGTACAATGCAGGCAGCCTCAGTTTGTTGTTTTTTATTTATTTCAAAAATGCCAATATGATTGAAAACTTCGAACGATCTCATGGAAACGCATCATCTTAACTGATCCCTAGACCTATTTTCAGTCTGACATGACCAAGAATAGTTCTACACTTAAACAAAATATGTGCATTGATCTAGAGTGGAAATTTCAATTACGTATGTTTATTTAACAACACTTTTTCACCTTTTATTGCCAAAGTTAACTCTTAGTTTCCTTACCAACAACAGCAACCACAAACTTTATTGCACCTGTCAAAAATGTTTTGGAAATAACTAAATCAGCGAAAAAGTTCCAGGGAGCTATATTAAATAAGGTTAATCAAATCGTTACAGCATTCTTTTACACTAGCTAGCAGCCCCGTATAGTGCTACAGTTCAATTTTTAACCTTTTCAAACGATTTCTGTAATCAAAAGCAAGCAATCCCTAAAAGTCAAGTATCATATTGGGACTATAATTGCTGTTGCATCTTTTTTTTTGATAAATACTAAGTACTTTGTTTTTGTTGAGGTTTTTTTTTACCGAGGCTATAATGAAATGTCCTGCATTCTCTTTACCTAATATCTTTCCCTGCTCCAGGCCATTCCGGAAAGATACCCCAAAGTAGTTCTACGTATCTGGCTACAGAGCCTTGGGCCAAATATACAATATCCGAACAAAAAGAAGCCTTCTCTTCCACAAAATCGGTTCGCTTTTAATTCAATTTACTGTTCGTTTTTAAATGGCAACGGAACTCACTTTAAGAGAATTCAATTAAGCGTTTTGAGGTTGTGACAGTTTTGTTAGGTTGTTTGTAGCTCGGCGCTGTGATTGTACGCAATCCTACCTGCATTACTCGCGCCGTACAATTTAATAAGCAAAAAAATGAGTCAATTTCAGTCGACTTTTTCTCTTTGATCGTTGCTTTATTTAAGAGAATTTCTTTAAAATACACTTACTTATTTCTTAATTTTCTGTCATTCAAAAAAACTCTGATTTCAAGATTGGCAATGCACAGCTTCAAATTTTGCTTAAAACAATATGCATCCTTTTCTGCCTAGTATCTGAGTTATTCGCTAATTGCTAAGATTTTTTAGTAATCAATTCGATGACAATGTTTAATAAACCAATCCTTTAGTACACGTAATTAAAACCAATCCTTTAGTACACGTAATTAAAACCAATTTGCCTCAGGGAAAAATAAACATGTTATTTGCCGACTTACAACCATGGCCAAATTTCCTTGGAAAATTCCAAAAAAATTAAATATTTACCGAATAAGTATGTCTGCACCCACATTCCGCCTTTCAATGTTGGAAAATTGTAAAATGTAGTAGACTTTCCCCGTAGTAAACTTTCCCCGCACTGATTGGCTCAGATATATGAGAAACCAGTTTGTAGGCGGAGTTTGTTTGCAAAGCAGATTTTTCTTAACGCTGTTTCCTCGAATAAATTTTTTCGCTTGGAGCAGACGCGTTAAAGAGCTATAACTCAAAGGGGATTTGATCAATTGCCCTCAAATTTGAAAAATAGCTAGTTTAACATATAAACTACAAAACTGTCTGCGAGTTGTTATATTCGAAATACTTATTCTTCGAAAGTGGCTTCTGTACGATCGCTTCACATTTTAATCCTGTTTCGAAATTGTTCTGACACGTTTTTTGAGCGCTTTGTCCCTGGAACAGAGAAAAAAAATTACATTGGCGAAAACCAAAATTCGCTTTGGCTTGTAGGTTTCATTTTATTTGAAAATCCTTGTTAAATATTGATGGCTACTAGCTCTAGAAGCTTTAATTGATATGGAGTTTAGGTGTCTGCAGCTTAAACTACACGCGCTACACCGCTTACGCGCGAGACACCCCTGAAGGTATACAGTAATCTTAAACAAGGAAATATGCCATAACAAGCAAGCTCTTCATTTTTGTGTATTTTTTATTGCCTTTCTGGTTTACATTACAAGTGTACCACTACGATCACTATGAAAGAATTAAACGTGACATCGCAATTCGTGTGACTGAATTGCTTTTCGTTACAAATAGACATTAAGGGCCTGATTTTGCAATCTCAGTCTTGTTCAGGTGTCACTTGTCGTCGTCATCGTCACCGCCGTCTACTCCAGGGCTTGTTGGTACTGGCAAAAAATTAAATGAAACAGGCGCTTATCAGGGGCTAACTTTCTCTTATTCGGTACGACAATTAAAAAATACCCAGCTGGGTGTACACCAATTTTCCAGTCTTGAATAAAAGTAAGACTTAAACGGTGCAGTTTTTAACATACTCATTTCTTTTATTAGGGAAAGGACAGTAAGGAAGTAATCTGTACTTTAGGAATAAGAATAATAAGAGGATGACTTTAATGCTTAAAACTTTTATATAGCTACCCTCCTAAAAGTACTTTTATGTATTCATTGGTAAAAATTATATTATCAGAGGCTATTTCGGTTTTTCTCTCAAAGTACATGATATGTCACTACACAGCATGTAGTGCTATTTAGTTTCTAATGCACAAAACGAACCTGTTTCTTCCCTAGAAAACACAAGAAAATTACTTACCAAAGCTACGTATTGCAGTAGGTATAACTATTCCGCCTCCGTCGCCGCCAGCACCTCCGCCTCCACCACCTCCACCACCGGCTTCACCACCACCACCACCTCCGCCGCCGTCGCCGCCGCCATTGCCACCCCCACCACAGCCAAGCACTAACATAAAGACGACAGAATGAAAAAAAAGTCATGGTCAAGAGCTGAGATTATGGGACGTCATAATTCAGCTATAATTAGTTTACTCACAATTTCCCTCCTTTAAAAACAGTACTGGAGATGTTTGAATGTTTGCTAATAGCAGCTTCTTCCAAATTCGAGGGCTGATCGATTCAAATAAGAATATCATCATCTGTTTGGTTGTTGTTATTATGGAATAAACAGTGTCAGCTTGAAAAGTGTTTTCCACCATCCGGAAAATTGGCTTTGAACGATAAGTTTTACTTCCTTAATCTTTCTAACCTCCCAGTCAATCCTGTACTTTCTCTTAATGAAATCAAAAGAAAGTACCGGATTGACTGGGAAGCTGGAAGTTCAGGTCTTGCAATTGTGTCACTTATCTCATAGGAAAGAACCAATTAATATCGAATCTCCTTTCATATACCATGTACTTTGAACAGCCATTTTTATCCGAGATGTTTTGCATTGTTCTAAATTGCACCATTTCCTTCACCATTGATCAAGTTGTTGTTCTAGTCTGCTTTTCATCCAACTACTACGCGAGGCAAATCAGAAACGTGTCTTTTGTCTTTATTTTGACCAAGTTTCTTTGGTTAATTTGAAATTGTTATTTGCTAGATCACGTGTTATCAATTCCTCAAGAGTGATCGAAAAATCAATTAACTTAAAAGTACCCTCAACTAACCTTTCTGACACTGAATGACCACCAACACGACAGCAATGACAAGCCAAAGTCTCATGGTGAAAGGTGTGTGAGTTTCAAACTTTCAAAACTGTACAATGAAAACTGTGAAGACGGCACACTGGATACTGCGTATTTATTTGCTTAGTCAGTTATATCGGCTTCCTCGCGGAGATTTTTTTTTTTTTACTTATAGCCCGGGTCTAAGCTATTAAGGCTCGTTTGGGTAAACGTTTCCTATTTATAACCTTTTCTTATAGAAATGTGGCTCCAAGTATTTTTCAGTTGACAGCTTTTTGTCTGACAATCCCAAAACAAGCAGGTACATTTGCAATCAAATAAACATAGAAACTCCTTAAGGTAAAGTGGTACTCATTTCTTGAACAATCCACCTCAAAATAACTGGCAAGCGAATCTCTCATGAAACTAATTTCGATCATTTTCAAAAGCTTTTCTTTTCAATTCTCGCACTTTTAGAAGGAAAAAAGTGATCGTAATTTTACAATTAGGATGTTTATAAAACAATGTTCAGCATGAATGCTGGATGCATCGTCTTAAATGATATCTAGATCTATTTTCAGTCCGACATGACCCAGAATGGTTCAACACTAATACACAATTTTTGCATTCACGTACACTCATCTCTTCGTATTGAAATCGTGCTAGCTTACGACAGAGGCTAATGGGGGCAGCAGATCCAATATAGTTTCAATGATATTCTCCCTGCGTGCATGAGCCCCTTCAACAAGCTACCTCCAGTCAAACACCGAATATTATGAATTCATTTTTAGCAGCTTGTTTTTCACAAATAATCTTGCAGCCGGTTTCCGTACCCTCAACCTTTTTTTAAAGCAGCCTAAACCAGCTGTAGCCACAGTGCTGCCGTTCGTAAAGTAGTCTACTCAAATTTGTCATAATTTCTCCACTAACTTTGAACCAAGTAAGCGATTGTTGTGTTTAAGATCAAAGGCAGCGCAATCACGAGATACACGTAAAAATCTGATATTTTACTACTAAATTCAAAACCAAAAAACATCTTAAATCTGTTACGGTTGTCTGTATATTTTGTCATTTAACAATTTTATTGTCTAATTTGGCCAGGATTTTTTAAGGGAGGACACTCTGTGCCTGTTATAAGTTTTTTGCTTATAAAAGACTTACAATTAAAGGCGGAGGTCACGGGCACCTCATTACCCCCTCTTGTTACGCCACTCAGTGCTTTACCTAATATCCTCCCCTCGCTTTGACCATTCCCGAAAGATGCACTAAAGCAATCTACAGAGCCACGATGGTTTCCTCGGCATAATGTTTGCTATTTATATTATTTTTTTTCTCTGAAAGTAACTAGTTTGCCCGAGTACAACGTTTTAAGGGGTTTTTGGATGATAATAATTACAATCTTCCATTTTGATAAAATACAGGTAGACATAACTTACAATTACTTATACACTGATTTCGAGATGGAGTGTTATTTATCCAAATAAACATTGCCTCATTCTAAGCGATTTAGAGCGACGAGTAATTCTCGAAACACACCAACTGAACACATATAGAACATTTCCATATCATAAGATCGAAAATCACTCATTTATGTATGACCAATTTTTATATATTTCTGAATTTTGGCTTATACGCATGTACCAAATTAAAATGTTGTGCATTAACTTATGTACGGGATAATTTACATTTTGACAATCAAACTAACCAAGTTTTTTTCCTCTGTTTTCGTCGTGGTGTTTTCAGAATGAAATAGAAGACATGTTTAATTATAGAAACAATCGTTAGAATAAGAGAGAACTCGAAGAAGCTGTGAAAACACTCTCTTGTCGGCTCGTGTTCCCACAACAACAATGCTTTATTTACTCTAAACACTAAAAAGACATATTTACATAGCAAGTGACAAAACTACAGTAACTTAAAAAATAGATGTGCTTAAGGTTGAGCCAGGAGGATAAAAGAACCTTGCGGTTGTTCTTTCGAATGTCCTCTCGTCAGCGTCATTAATACATAGATTTAGGCAAGCCTAAAAGCGTAGCTTCAGTTATTTACTTGGATGTTGTGAATAATAATATACAGTAATCCAACATGTGAAGCAAATTTTGGACGATTTTGTAGTTTCGGCTGTTTCGTCTCAAAATTGCGCCGGAAAAAGTGCAAAATCCCAAGTGCCATTTTTGCCAACGGCTTCGCGGTCCTTTTTTCGGCCGTAGCTTTACCAGTCCTGTATCAATAACCCTTTAAGAAATTCAGCAAAGCATCTCACTAAACCCAATA
>Ga0126343_10000307_pt1 | contig 17865 bp, 10 predicted proteins | sample Cyp2metagenome_FD_92531 | JGI IMG/M metagenome (GOLD analysis project Ga0126343, IMG submission 92531) | Coral microbial communities from Lord Howe Island, Old Settlement Bay, Australia - Cyphastrea 2 metagenome | ecosystem: Host-associated > Invertebrates > Cnidaria > Coral ...
CTGGGGTGCCATTGTGGGGTCGGGCAACTGTCTGGTGGTGTTCCATAACCCTTTTTTCCCTTTCAACCTCTCTTTAAACTTAACAAAATTTCACTTAAATTCATATTTACCCCCGCCTTAAGATGTATTTTATAGCATACGAAACGTCAAGTAATACAGAAAATTTTTATTAGACCATGCGCTGTCTATGGGTAATGTTTGTAGCCGCCGTTTGTTTTCTATTCCTTCTAAAGTATTTTTTACTTTGCATGCAGGCTAAAAACAGTAAGGTGCTAGGTATAGTTAGGTGTTTCTAGGTGTACGTCACCTAGTCGCAGCAGCCTATTTTTAACGCTATTTTTAGCAACAGTGTCAGCAGAAAACCGCTGACTAAAGGATTGCGCCAAATATGGGCTATTACACAATTTGATGACGTCACATAAGAAAATAACAAAGGTCACGTGTTCAAACATTCTAAGAACTTACGCAGCAGAAATCGATCACAACGAGTTGCAGTGGAAGGGTTTAGTGTGGTTTATTAGGTGAATTTTGGGCTCAAAATGAAGTGGAGCTTCAAGGAAGAACATTCCTTAGGTATTGAGAATCAATTGTACATCAATTACGTTAGTTTTTGCCGTCCGTTTAACCGCTCTTTCTTATGGTGTTGCAGAGTCGAGATGTCATGAATCCGCGAAGATAAGGGCGAAGTATCCAGATAGGATTCCAGTAAGTGTTGCGACTTAAAGTGATATTTTTGTCTTTAGAAAGCGAAATTCATTCCTTCTTTCTTTGTAGGTTGTGGTCGAGAAAGCTCCCAAGTCCTCCATTCAGGATATAGACAAAAGAAAATTTCTTGTGCCCTCAGATCTGACAGGTAAGCTTAATCGATAAAACAGGAAATAAAATTAAGGCTAATTCCTTTATTCGTTCTCTCATCTTAAATGGCGTATCTCTACCTCTATTGTTTTAAGTGTCTTTCAGTATTAGGGCTTACTTACTTGTCATTTGTGAATTAAGATTTGAGACTAACACTGTACATTAAGTCACGCCAATACTTAAATACTTAATTTATTTTCCCCAGTGGCTCAGTTTATGTACATCATCCGGAAGAGAATTCAGCTCCCTCCAGAAAAGGCAATGTTCCTTTTCGTCAACAAGGTTCTACCAACGACAAGGTGTGTTTAAAAGTCATCTATTAGGATTTGAAGGGCTGTTATCTTATGTATATCTTGTATTTTTCAATGAAACAAAAATCTAAGAGCTATGGATTTTTTCTGCAACATTAGCTCACTTTTGCAATCAACCTTCGACTTTGTTTACATCCTCATGTCGAGCGCAAGGTACAGTGAATTGACAATGTAAACGCCTTCATATTGAGCTGGTTATAGCCGTGGACTGACCAAAATTTGGGAATTAATTGAGCTTTACATGCATTACGCTTCTAAACTCTGCTTTGCAAGAAAAAGTCATACTTTCGGGATGTAACTGCTTTCACTTCGTAATGGCCTGCCTGTCCGTTCTCATTCACACTTGTTCAATTTTGAGGACTAAACTGACGCAGAAAATCGGCACAGAGTCCTTTTTTCACAGCTGAGAACTAGCAAGGTCTTACAGTTCTTTGTTTTTCAACCCGGTTTGCCCCTTGTTTTTGTCAAAACAGAGAATCGTCAGCATGCAGTTCGTTAACCTCGTGATTATTTGGAATCTAACCTGTGACTAATTTGTCTTGATCGGATACATTCAACTCTAGTCTGCCTTCTTTCAGTTGTTAAACAACATTCAGAGTGGTGGGTTGTTCAAAGTGAAATTTACATTTGCCGGTGGCAAAATTTATAATTCATTTTCGAGTATAATTGGCAATACGGTCAAGTTAGCATAAAACATATAAAGCTTAATAGTAATGTTGTTCCATTGCAAAAGATTGATACTTAGTGCAAAATGTTTCTGGTGTTAATCAGATATTTCATACCATTCACCAAGCAGGGTAACTCTAAAATGTAGCCATTTTTCAAATAAAGTATAAGAACAAAGTTCACTCTCGTAGAAGATTTTACTGAGAACTTCATTTTGTTTTCAATCTGACGGTATAGTGTAGGTGCCCTTAAATGCATTTACCAACTGAAATTTTAGATAAGATTAGGCCTGGTTTAAACGTCGCATTTTACATGCGCCGAATCGAATTGCCAAATTAAGTGCACGTAAAATGCGACGTCTAAATCAATTAAATGCGACATATTTCAGTTCGATGCGAGTCAGTCGAATATTCAACTGATCCAGTCAAATATGCGACTGAACTTCGACATTTGATTTAAACGCCGCATTTTACATTTGCCAAATTGAATTGAAATTATGTTTAATAATTTATGTTTGCTCGAATGGGAATTTAAAACACGTCACTAGCGCTCAGCAATTTTATTCGGTAAAACAATGCGACGTTTAAATCAAATCAGCCGAACGTATTCATTGGAGTCGACTAGAATTAGTATTTGATTCGGCGCATGTAAAATGTGACGTTTAAACCGGGCCTTAGTTACACCTTCAGCAACAACTTTTGTCATTTCTACCAGTCAATAATAATAATAATTATGCTGAAATGGAATGTTATCATGAAATATCATCGCCAGAACAAATTGGTGTAGGGTTTTTGTCACAATGACTGAGCTAGTAATGCTCAAAAGAACAAGAAAATGTGTGGTTACAAGTTTGATTGTAAACATGCAGGTGTCGATCTCTTGGTGCATCCTCTGGGAATGAGATTGAATAACCTTAACAAATCATATAGCTTGCCTATTCATTTCACAGAATTGTTTTGATGTAACGTTAAAACAGAACAGCCTCAGACACTGAGCTTCATATAGAGTTAAATACTAATCCAGGGCTCGAAATTAAAAAAGATTCCACTTCGTCTTTTGGCGACTATTATAGAAATAAAGGTCGCCAAATGCAAAAATTTAGTTGTCAGATTGTACAAGAAGAGAAACACAGATTAGAGCCTCATTTAATTAGCATTGTTGTTCGGTTTCCGGTGGATTGTGGCTGCAGTTGTGGGACAGACCGAAATAATCGATCTGGAAAAAGAGAAAAGAGAAAAACTCCGGAAGACTTAGGCTGAAAATCTTGCCACAGGCAGTAAGCGAACGAAGTAATAAGAACATTTCAGGGTTACGTTAGGTAGAAGAACTGCATCTGTCGCATCGCATGCAAGAAATTGAATGTATGATGCGAAGGCATCAAACAAAAAATCAAACATGGCGAATAGCCATTTAGTACCAGACCTCCTCATCTCAATGTAATTCCACTGGTCGGATTAAGCTTCTTTTCAGGACGTGTTTCATTACTCTGGGCCACGATTCTAGGATTTTCTGCTTGTTTTGTTTGTTTGTTTTAATATTTGACAAGATATTGACAAAATCTGCTACAAAATCTGTGACCAAACACTTTTAAATTCAGCGCCCTTTCAACAAAATATTGCACCCATGATCACCTTGTAAAAGCCGCTATAATGTTGTCTCGAAGGGTCGCGATACAAGCTTTTTTAAAAAGGTGTACAGACTTAATTTACATTTCCTTTTTGCAGAAAAGCAGAAACAAGACTGAAGAAATATTTTGTTTCTCACCTTTATTCTTTTATTTATAAGGGGAACATAGTCTCCAAAGTGGCGACTGCACTCGAATGTTTAGTCACCAAGTTAAAAGTTTTAGTCGCATTGGCGATCGTATCGATCGCAATTTCAAGCCCTGTTATCAGTGCAATTCCCTGAAGCCTTGGGTGTTTTTTTGGCTTGATTTTTGTAAAGCGTTACTCTCTGTTAAGGAGTCTGATGGCGCTTGATTTGGTCAGTGTGTAGAGAGCTTCATTTCAGAAGGTCACATTTGAACCAGGCTAATAATTTTATAATAGTTATGTCGTGTGATACGTCATTTTCTCAATTGATTGCTAGCCTTGGCTTTTATTTTATTTGCTTGGAGAACCAGGCCCCAGTTGTTCATAGGCTGGGCAATACTATCCACCAGCTAAATCACTATCTAGTAGATAACTGATAACAAAACAAACAAGCTATCCACTGGGTAGGGATTTATCCAGTGGATAGCATGATCCAGCCTTTAAACAATGGGGACCAGATATTTGACTCCTACTGATAATTTGAGCCCTGTAATCAGGGCTGTTGCTAAGCACCGGCTGCCAGTGAAATTTGCTTGCTGAAGTTTGGCGGGTAGGTTACGTGGTAAAGGACAACGAACAGTTTTAGGTTATGCACTTACAGTCATTCGATATCTGAACCGTATTGAACTATGTGCATGTGAATGAAGAGTTGAAAGCAAATTCTTGACTACCTTGAGTATCGGTGCCACTATAAATAGTAAAGTAATTGGAATAAAATCTTGTTTGTGGCACAAATTTAGCATGTTCTCTTTCCATGTACTGTGTTCACCATCTTGTAAGCAAAAGGTTTGGTAGACCCGCACTCAAGGTGTTGAAAAAGATTCAGGATTAATTTTTTTCCAGGTCTCTTACAAAAAATGGTGACTGGCTCAATTAAAATGTTAACCAGGAGGCTGTTTTCTCTGCTTCAACCCTGTGTAAATTATAGGCAATGGTTGTTATTCATATTATCTTACTAAATCACAAATAAGTGCTTGAGGCATTACTAACTACACCATCCACTTTTTCCTCTTTTCCAGTTCAACAATGGGTTCCATCTATGAAGAACATAAAGATGAAGATGGATTTTTGTACATTGCCTACAGTGGTGAAAACACCTTTGGAATGTGATCGCCATAGTTCAGACCTCTAATCTGAGCCAACTTTTACTTTTGAACTGTCAGTTTTCCAATAAATTTTTGTTTTGGGTGTTATTAGCTTTAGTCGTCTGGTGAAATACAATTTGGTTTGAAGAAACAAATGAAGCAGCTAAAGAACCAATCACAACTAGTTTTTTTCTGGGTTTTTCTGTTTGATATACACAGCAAATTGTGTAAGTTTCAAGTATTTTAAAGTAATCAACCAAGTCAAGCAAAGCAAAGCATTGTCGTGAAGATAATTTGAACTTTTGTAATAAGAACTTTGGATTGTAAAATAGGATAGTCATTGGAAACTGCAATATTGTAAATACTGGCATATGCAGAAATGGTACACTTAAACAGAGCAAGTGTATCCTTGCTGGTTACTTTGTCTCGTGATTTCCTATAGTCATCTGCAGTTTGGTTATTCGATTATTGTATACTCGGAGATGCAATTCATGGATGGCATTTCAAGCTTCAAAGACAGGTTACACAATGTACAATTCCCAGTAACTATAGACAACATGTGAAAAAGTCAAATCTTTAATAATACCGGTATCTTGAATGTTAAGCCTGAAATAAGTGGTTTTTTTTCTCTGATCGTGACTTGACTGTGCAAAATTAAATTTTGTCATGTGCAATCCAAAAAAGTTCTGTTTTACAATCAAGACGTTTCCAATTCTGTGAAAGATGAGAGTGCCTCGGGCTTAAGGGACCACGTAGGAAATGCTCTGATGAACTTTTCTCTGGCGTCATTGTAGGTTGGAGCTCCTCTCTTAGCTTCTCTGTAATTCCTTGCTAATTGGTTTTGTCTGGAAATACAAGTTGATGTATACTCAAGTCAACAATTTTCATGTAACATCGAATGAATAAATTTGTATTTACTAATCTAATATGTCATGGCGTGGTTTTAGTTTTAATTAATGTCTCTTGTTTTCCATGTACTAAATAAAATACAGATTTGGTGACACTGTGGGCACTAACATGACATCATTGCTAGCCCCCATGTAGTGGTAGCAAATTGTTAAAACCAGCTCCACCGCTCGCCTGCTCACAAATCCCACCAGCTACACAGGCTACCTCTAGTTGAGATACAAAATTGTAACATTGAGTTTGTTTGAGATTTCCTAAGCCAGCATTTAGTAAGTACATGTAGGCTCTGTTACCTCAAGGATACTGGAAGCTTTACATCTGAAATGTTGGTAACAAGAGCTTTGAATGTCTCAAAAAGACTTCCTTTGCTGATGCACACCCTGAAAAAAAGGCATGAATTTGTAAAGTTCTGCTGAGTACCTAGTCTTTCAATGTTGCAAGGACAGACTTTGTATTGAATGATGGTGGACATTACAGCTGAGTTAAATTGTCAGCCTGTGAGTTACCTTGCTTTTGATGATGAAAGGTTCTTATTGGTGACACCCTGTCTTAGGCCATTAACAGACACCTCGTGGAAGAAGGGCTCTTTGATCCAGATAATAGCTGAAAGTATTCAAGGAAAAATAGTTGTTTGTTGAACCGGCTTGACTCCCTAACTGCTTACAACTGCCATCTACTGACTAATGGATGGATGGCTGACTGATCCATTGAGTGACCAATGGACTGAACAAGTGTCTGAGTTACAAGCTGACTGTCCACTGACCGAGAAACTGAATAGCCAGCCCAAATGCAAGCTCTTTGTGTGTGTGTGTGTGGGGGGGAGGGGGGCATGTGGGAATTGGGAAAAGAGATTGGAGAAGGAGCCCCTTTCCTTCCCCACCCCTTAACCCCAAGAGCTGAGAACTTTTTTGTGGGTGACTGAGTAATGATGTCGACAAAGTACATTTTGTAGATTTACATGTACTGGTGGAAGCAAAAACAAAACACATGATTAATATGTAATTTACCTGTGGAGGAAGGTGATAATTTACCCTCACTCTGTTCCGATACTTTACTTTTGCTGTGTTCAAACAAAATGTCAGCCTGGAAAATCTTAGGCTCATGAACAAGAGAAGGTTCAGTCAAGTACAGAGGCTCAACTAAAGCCCGTTCATAGATACCCCTCCTCATAGCAACTTTGTCAAAAGGGCAACTACCAACAATCACTGACGAGAAGTACACTGGTGAAGTCATGAAGTAAGACAGAAGGGCCCCTTGACAACCAAGAACATTCCATTTCATTATTTTGTCACTGCATGACATCGATAGGGTAGGGTCACCACGCCCTGGTTTAGTGCGCAAAACACCGACAGTGTGGTATCCTGAGCCAGACTGACGAGGGTCTTGTTTACCACCTGGAACACATTTTGCACCAGTTCTGTATACATCCTTGTAATGTTTGATATTAGATTGTTGCCTGTTCCTACCCTCGAGCACACATTCAGAGCTGTCAGTAATGTCATCATAGATACTTTCTGAGTCTGACTTTATTGCTCTCTGTTCCTGATCCTTACTGCTATGGTCCACACTCTTCAAATTATCACAATGTGCCTGTCTTGTATCTGACAGCTCAATAGTAACTTCTGAAATACTTCTATCATTTTTTTGTCGACAATCTTGAAGGTACAGTTCTGCTTCGGTGTCTTGTTCCATGGTAGGTGTTTTATCTGATCTATCCATCAATCTCTCATAATTAAGACAATCTCTCGATGAATTATTGGATGTAATGTCATTCTGTAAACATATTTTCTTTGCGGGGTTTATCACTTCAGGACAAGAAAGGCATTTTTTCTTTTGAGGTTGGAGATTTTGAGTCTTTAAGGATGGAATAACCAAAGTGTCATCTTCCTCTGATTTTGGAAAGATTGATGAGTCACCACCTGGAAAAAAGATTAGAATTCTAATCATGAGAACTGAAGTTTTGAAAATCATTATCCCCAGTTAATTAATATGAAAATTGATATCAAATCAAGTCAAATATTGACTAATGGGTGGGCTGAACTCAAAATTAAGATATTCTCTATCTCACAGCATGGTCAGTAATAGTGAAGAACAGCTCATTGAAAGAAACTGTTGGTTGATAGTACTTTCAAATAATAATGCTTTCTTAGCGCTGCCTGTGATTATGACTTTATCAATCAAAGATTGCCCTCCTGCTTCACTTGATGGCGATGGCTAACCAAGAGACTGTGCAAAAGTTAGTCATTATGATATTATTCAAATACAATTTAAGTGATAAGAGAATGCTATAAAGTTACATTTAAATCTTGATAAAACAAATTAAGTACTCACAGGGTGTATGAGAAGTAAAAAGATGGAAGGACACTCCATTTTTCAGTGCACATAAATTGCTTTCTTGTTGGAAAAGAAATACACCTGGCTTCTCATTATATGCGTTCTGCAACTGCTGGTAAAGATACCTAACAAAGAGAAAAATTAATGATTCAAGGTTACTGCATTGCATAATTGTTTCTGGCATGCAATATATATATGTAGTTAGCCTTTTCCTCAAAGCGCTGGGTGCGAGGCCTGGTCAGGGTTTGGCCTGCATTGTCTTTTTTCCAGGCAACTCAGTGTGTAAATAGGTACCAAGCAAACAAAAACTATATATCTATACGCACAATGGTGAGGGGGCAGGAAACGCTGCGATTGACTGACATCCTAATCTGTGGGGAGTAGAAAAAGTCCTCGTAGCTTAATGCTACAGAAGCCAGTTTAAGCTCTGGCAGTATGGCCCTCTTGGCTTCATGCAGGCTTTCACCTTCTTACCAACGGAAGTATGACTGTAACTCAACTGAAATTACAAAAGTGAACAGGTCACACCTGAGAAAACCTCTCCTGGCTATCACTTCTGCATGGCTGTCATTTAGAATGATTCCTACAACAATATTAGAATGCTTATTGGCCTGAAGATTAAAATGAAAGAGTGATTCTTCTTACTAAAGACAGTAAGGAGATAACCTTTATCAAGCATTCTTTTTCCATGAAAAGGACTTGGTTCTAGCCATGTAAAAAATAGCACCAAAGAGTTCAACCTCAAAAGGAGGCATAAAACAAGGAAAAAAGAGAGACTGAACCTCCCCTACTACTTCCCATTTATGCCTGCAGTGCAGAACTATTCTGGGAGCTTGTGTGTTTGGGTGGGGGGAGAAGGGTCATACATTTCTATCAATTTTTTTTTGGATAGGCTATGTTCTAACTAGATAGAAATATTTTAATCTGCATATTTTAACTATTACTTTTGGCCATGGTTAATCATTATGTAACTCCAATATCTAAGGCCTAATTTATCTTTGGTTTGATTAGGTGCTTTAGGTGTTTGGGGGCTTATGAAAATCAGTAAGTTATGGGGCTTTTACAAAAAGGGCAGGGGTGAACAAAACAGCAAATTTGAGAAGGAGAGCATTTTTTAAAATATTAACTCAAAGCTTCACTCACATCAAATGTAATTTGTGTAACTTTGGATACCCCTTCTGGAACAACTTGTTACCTTGATTACTCATTTTGCTTTTTCCAATGCATTTTGAACCAGTTCCCATGGCAACCACATCCATGGAGTACTCTGTCAAGGGCTTACCATTATCATCTACATGAATACAAACAATGACTACCTTAGATCAAATGTGGAGTAAAACGTGCAGTGGTGACAGTAGCAGTCACTTACTTTAATTTAAGCTTACATTAAGTTATCGCTGTATTTCTAGCATTCTCATGCGGAAGTGGGAAGTGGTAAGTTATAAGAAAGATGGCTTTCTCTAACTGATTATCTCCTTCGTCTAATGACCACTTCAAGACGCCATTGAATGTTTTCAACACTGGCAATTAACCTTGTTCCTGTACGAGCACAACGGCTGCCAGCAGTGTCCACTCACGCTTCGCTTGAGGTTTGCCCCTCTTGTTCAACGTCTTGAAATGCTCGCAACACAACTGAGCCATCTTGTTGGCAAAACTATCATCTCCTTTCCAACACGCCATGAAGTAAAAGGAGCTAGAGGTTGATAAAAAAAGTCATAAAGATGCACTGAATTCAAAAGACGACCATGTTTCATCCGCCATCTTGGACGAGGCTGCAACATTTACTGGGCCAAGGGAGCAAGTGAGAACTATGAGGAGAGGGCCGAGGGGTAAAGTAACGTATGATTTTGCCCTAAAATAGCATCGTGTGGAGTAAGATACTTAAAATTTGCCAAGAATTCATTCAATACAATCAAAACCATCAAAGCATTTCTTTAAATTTAGATTTTTCAAATCCTCTTTTATGGTTCCTTGAATAATTGCACTGGGGCTCCCCTCCCGTACCAAGAAATGTTTTACCCCGTTGGTCGTTTCCAAGAACGATCGCGGGCTCAATGTACAAGGAGGAAAATGTCTTTCCTAACGCGCGAATTTTTGTTTATAAAAGTTTGTGTCGCTTGTCATGAGTAATTTTCAACATGGTGATGTATGTAGTGCATTCCCACCCTGTCCAGCAAAAGTACAAGACTCACATTTGTAGCAGAGCGACTCTTTTTCAGTTCTTTGTCATTTTTCTGACTTTCATACCGCCTCTTATCATTGCCTATGTGACACACGGTAAGAGCAGTTCTTTCAAGCTTGTAGCTTTTCCGTTGATTTAAGCCTACTGTTTATGGACTAAATTGACCTTTCTCGTTTGTCATAAATATCACAGGTTTTTGGCCCAAGGAAAGCACCTTTAGAGAACAACCCGACGTTCGATTCAAACACGAAATCCTTCTGGTCGTTCAAGGAAATACCCCTGGTTCATTTCTAGCCTACAGCACTTTCCAAAATTTTAACCAGCTTCTGCAACAAAAGCTTAGAATTCCACTCATCAAGGTGAGTAGCAATAAGCTTAATACTTTTTAACTGTCTTAACTTCTGGCATCCAACATTAAAATAAGTGCATAGTTACTAAATATTTTTTTTGCAGAGTCATCTTAATCTCATGGCCAAACTTATCATTAATTGAGCAAGTGTAAGGTCAAAATATATGGGTTATTGACCAAATGTGAGGTCAAGATGACTGGATAATGGCCAAGGTCTTTTTTTTCCGCATGTTTATGGACGGAGACGGAGTCGAGGTCCATAAACACGCATAAACTCGCAAAAACGAATAAAGGATTCATTACATTATGGCTTTTGGAGAAACTTATACCCTGCAGGACATGGCAGGTAGACCCGAGCAGGCAAGACAGCTCCATCTTGCCCGCTTGCGCAAGATGGAGCTCACAGAGCTAGCCATATAGTAAGGCTGGATAATGGCCTAGTCTGTTCTTTGCATGGTTATGGACCGATACAGAGTCAAAGTCTGTAAACTAGCAAAACAAAAAGATGAAGCCAATCTCCCACCATCTTGACCAAACAAGCGTGGGGAGTAAGGGATTTATCATGGTTTTGGGGGAAAGTTTTCTTGGGGAACACATATCATCATGTAGTCCCAAGTGGGCAAGATAGCTCCATCTTGCTCACTTGGGTAGCGAATCACAGAGCAGGATTTGGTTCACCTTGCCTGCTAACAGAGCTAGGCAAATAATAAATAAAGTTAATATCACCTAAGCTTAACAGTGCTTCATTTTTTATCAATTGAAAGTCCTGGGAGACAGATAATAACACGGATGGAAAATATGACAGCCTTCACTTTGATATTAAGATACCTTTGGCAGACTCTGAGGCAATACATTCTGTACAGTTGATGCTGATATTTGATTACCAACTTCATGTAAGTGGTAATGTGCAAACAGTTGCGTAATTTGTGCAAGTTAATTATCTTTTTTCTCATCTGTTGAGTGTAGACAGTTCAGTCCTAACCTATATAGTATACTTTTAATTCCCAAATATCTGTAAAATATATAAGTGCAACAGAAGTCTCACGGGATACTCTGACACTGCTTTGCGTTTTTAAAGTGTTTGTAGATTTATACTAAAACAATTAGATTACACAGTCAGGCATGATTTCTCTACATAATAGTTGTCTCAGGTTGCACCCTTGTAAGCTTTCAGGCAATAGAGATCTCAAGCTCATAATCTATTGTTAAAAAGAAACAGCTGCGAAAACTTGGAACCACACTTGAAAAAGCTGAGGAAACACTCACCTAACAGCTCATGTTCCCACAGCATTTCTCATTCTTCCAAACTTTCACTCATGTTTTCATAATTCAATTTATAGAAATTGAGAAAGTGATTTCTATTCCATAGTTTACAGTGTTCTGTCTTCATTCTGCCTAATTTTTACACTGTAAAGAGCTTGTATCTTTGCGAGAGGTAGTTACTAAACTGTGTAGCAACTCTACTGAAAACATTTTTTTATTAAACTATGCTTGTCTTCATTTTTCTCTTTAGAAATATGTCACACTTCAGATGGAAAGCATGGCTTATATCCATTACTCATCTCCACTAGCAGGAGCAGAATTTTCTACAGTCGGAAAACTTGTCCTACAACAATCAAGACCTTTACCACACAAAGGAATTCATAACATTTACAATGTAATTATAAATATTAGGAACTTAGTCGGGGCTGCCATTAAGGTGATTCCTTAGTTTTGCATTGCGCATCCCTACTACGCACGATATTCCCATAATTAGCGCGTGCACATGAGCGCGTGCTTGTACAAAACGTAAGAGATTTCCCTCAAAGTAAGCTCGACAGCGAAATAAATGCCCCTTTTCTCTTAAACAAGCATGGTGACCTATAATTTTTATTACTTAAAAATATTGTACATGTATATTATCCTCTTTAATTTTTGAAAACTATTAAAAAAATTAGTCGGAAGGGAAAAAGATATAGCCAAAAGCGTGCGCAAAACCGTTACTCCAACATGCAAATTATGACCAGCAAAACAACAACTCTACGAACGCTTTACGTCCACGTCATTTTAAACGGTGTGATTTGTCCCCAAATTTAATATGATATTGTTCTATATGCTCAACACTTTCTACTTGTCAAGTTTTTTCCCAAGTGTTACTTTGATGAAGTATGTTTCAAGCTACTGCAAAATGTAGCGTGAACCGATAAATAATGTGCGTGATAAGCACTGGACGGTACAGGCATAAATTGGCCCATCATATCTCTTAAGCGAGAATGGTGACGTATCATTTTTATCGCTTTTTTCGAAACAGTGCTTAGTAGAGAATTTTCGAGGAAAGTTTCAAACAAAAATCATCGGTAAATTTAATTTCTGAGGAATCACCTTAAGGGCCGTAACCCGTAACACCTGTTACAGCTGATATAACACGACTGTTACGGGTGTAGATGTCTGTTGGTGTTGCATTGGTGCTACATTAAACTTCCATACATATTGTGGTACGGGTGGTAACTACAATGTAATTGCTGCTCAAAAACTTAATGACAGCACAGTTAGCAAAGTATTGAATCATATTTGCATGATCCAGTTAATATGTTTTTGTTGCTGTCATTTTCTCTTATATGGGCTTCTGATATTATGCAATGATGCAATTTTGCATAAGTGACCGAAAATTGTAACAAATCGCATAATTCATAAAAAATCACAAAATTTGTTCAAAATCACATAGTTTAAGAAAAAAGAGCAAAATCTTGCTTTTTGTGAAGATCTCCGACGATTTCAACACTTCTTTGGAGGACAAAAGAATATAGCACCTTCCTGTAAATAGTTTGGCAAAAGACAGGCCAAGGAAGTACCCTGAAAACAGTTTTGAACTGTTAAACAACAGCACAAATTTCACTTCATGCATGCCAAGCCAAGAATAAATATCAACAGCTGTCAATATTAAACATTCATGTATTTATTACTGCAAATAAGCTATGCTTGAGTCCACTGGAGTTGTTCTCTGTTTACTATTTGGATGTGACACTAATTGACCCAATTAGCAATCTGAGCTGATTTTAATAAATAGTTTAAAATGAGGCAACAACTGATTTTTTTTTTCAATTAGCTGTTTTCATCATTCTTCTGTGCTCTCATTGCTTCTTGAACAGTGAATTGTGCTCCTCTAAGACCCAATAAAACATTTGGTTAAATTAGCTAAAATGAAGCTGCATCATTTGTCACATAACCGACCTTTCTTGTCACATAATTTCCTATTTTATTTCACACCCTATAAAAGCCCTGTCTTCTTAACTAAAAAGGAGGTCTATATGGAGGAATCTTGACCGAGGTTGTTGTTACAGACCTCCCTGTGTTCTGTCTGTACACACAACTATGGTCAAGGTTCTCCCATAGCGGCTGTTTAAGCTTGGTTATCCAGCCAGGGGTGTTTTGCTTAATATGAATAAATTTGTTATTTTAGGTGTCAGTTATTGATGGTTCAAGCTCAAATGTTGAAGCATACAACTTGTATGATGTTTTTACCAGTTATGTCCAACGTAATGGTATGTACTACAATGCCACCGGTTATTAAATCAGTAACAGTGCTCAACCAGTGTCTACAGTGCACACTGCCCCACATTTTGTCAGATTTTCCCACCTCCCAAGACAAAGCACCAAGACCCCAGCCAGAGTTGAATGCAGTTATTTACCTCATTTGTTTAACTCCATCTTGCCTGTCTAAACTTATTGACCACCAGTGAAGTCCAGACAAGAACATAAAACTCAATAATGACCTTACATGTACATTCTGCACCTTTCACAATGTCCCTTTTTCTATCATGCTCCTATAACTCTCTAAGCCTAAACTTGAGAAATTGTACAGTTTACATCATTTAGCAAGTTCAACAGGAAGGTTGAAATGGGGGTGTGAAGTTTATGTACATCTGGCAAGTGTAATTTCTCATACATTGTACAGGTCTATTTCAATCTATTAGCGTAAGTATCGTGCTTGTTAGTTTCATTGTTAATCATTTTATGTAATTTTTAAGTACTTTTTGAAAGTTTAGACTATTTTTAATAACATGCAAATTTAATTCTGAAAAGCACAGTTGGGAGGAGTCAAGTAACATTTCGTGTATAATTGTAAATTGTACATGTATGTGGATTCTAAGTGAACTTTGAATCATGATGAAATTAAAAAAGATAAAGAAATGCAAGTAAAATCATGTACATGTACAAAGTAATCTACTGCAAGAAACTGCTGTTAGCATTTTTCCTTGTTATTGTATACTAAGGGTAGTCTTGTATTTTTTTTTTGGCCTGATTGGTTGTAGTCACCACAGAGTATATCTCATTTCATCCAGTATGGACAAGCGGACGAGCAGCAGGACAACCATTTGCTATACAAGGAACTATCTTTTATCCAGAAGAGACAATCATGTATCTTTTTCAAGATAAAGTTTACTGAGATAGTAATCTGAACAAAAAGGTTGCGCTTATTGTAAATCATTGCCTTCGAATAATTCAAGTATTCTTTGTGGTGCAAGTGACACGTAGAGTCTTTCTCCTAATTTCCAATTAATTTTATCAAAACCTCAATTTTTCAAACCTCTGGATAACTCAAACCAAAAGCCTTTCCCCCCTCAATCAAACACTGTAATCTTCAACGATGTGATCTTTGAACAAATTTTTGTTTGAAACATCGGGATTCCACTGTATAATTTTTTTTGGAGGAGGGGGGAAGAGGGATATTGACACAGACAATAATCTCCAGAAATAACTTATTGCTATAGACCCTGTTCATAAATGGCTGCTGATTAAAAACTAACCCAACTAACCTTGTTTGAAAGTAAAAATTTCTTTTGAATGATCAACTCAAAAACAAGGTTAGTTGGGCTAATTTTAATACTTACAAAAGAACTTTTAATTGGCAGCCATTTATGCATAGGGTCTATAAGCACGTGGTTCAATTTTTGTGATAATAAAAATGTAGCGAATGTTTGATGATGCTGAACTCATAGTTAACTTTAGTATTTTTATGTGGTGTGGTATTGTGTGCTGTTCCTTGTTCTTGTACGTTGTTGAGCCACTCAGCTAGATGAAAGGCAGTAGTTATTAGAGTTGAGGTGAGAGACAACTGACATCATCTCCCTTTTCATTTTATCAACTAACTGACTCACTGAAACAAGCTCCTCAGTTCAAACAGAACCTTAACCTGATTGTAAGGTACCGACCAGGATTCTGGCAACTGATCAAGATGGCATGGATACAGTATTTGGCAATTTTCTTCATTTTCCTTTTTCTGTTTGACAGAGTCAAAAGATTTGTGTTTGAAAACCAAGTGGTGACGACAGTCCCTATGATGATAGAAAAAGAACATCAGGAATAATGAACAGATGCAGATGTACAAAGTTAGTTTGGGAAGCATCCTGTGATTAGGTGGAATTTTAATTTATGATGTAGGTAAACAAAAAAAGCAGAGAAATCGGTTGTATAAAAGTTGAAAAACCAGAGCAAATCTTGTCATCGTGCTAAAGAAGATGACAGCAAATTTAAACAAGGCCTTATCATGCTTCACCATTGTTTACATGGTTGACTGACACAGATGAGCACCACGTAAATTGCATGTCACCTACTCATGTGGGAGGATCGTCTTTGCAAGATTTATGTGCTTGAGGGGCCAGGCAAGAGTCTTATTTGCTTCTGTACTGTGGCAGTGGAACATATCATAGTGACAGTGAAATTCTCTATGAACCATGACCAATCAGAGATTCCTCGCGGATGGCTAACGTTGTATGTGTCATCATTATGGAATTTTTTTGGTTCAGATGTTGGACAGGAGTCTTATGGAGAATGACAATCAGCACGTGACATTGGATGTCTTATTTTTATGACCATGGAGTCCCTGTACTCCAAATTTTGTCACTGTGTCATGTTGCTAGGCAACCTCTGATAAATGCTGCCATGTTATTTTCAGGTTGTGCATGTTCTTCAAAAGGTTTTTGTTTTAAAGGGTGCAAAAGTTTAAAATCAATTTCTTTCTATTTATTAAAAGCACTAGACACTAAAACATCTCATCCAACTGCCCAAGCAACATCAGGCAGTGAAGGGTACATTTTTAATTAAGGAGAGATTTTCGACAAGACCTAGAGGGGTTTCATTTTTAATGTTTTCAGAAGTAAAGCATCTGGTTTTCACAGGTAGATAAAACGTTTTGAACTGATCTTCTTTACAAGAAAAACTTTCCTCTAGATGGTGAGCAAAATAATCCTCACAGTCGCTCAATTTCCTTAGGGCCAGTCCTTATTGAACACCCAGCAACATCTCATTTGCGACATTTGAGCACCCTGTGACTGAGGAGTCCCAGTTTTATTTCATGGTAGTTATGATAGTTGAATGGTACAATTCGTTTACCTTAGAGTTGGCACAACTGCATCTTATGTTTTTAATTAATGCATGTTTTTTTTTATGGTAAACACAGGGCAATCAACACACCACACCCATGCATGTTGTTTAGAAAGAAAATCAAATTTTGGCTGACAATTTTAAACCGTGATCCCTTGAATATGGACATGCACAAATTTACAGGGAAAGAGGTGGACCAAACTTAGTTGTGTGATGCTATTCTTAACTTCCTCTACTGGGAACATAAAATAACGTCACGAAGAAAACAAAAATAGGGAGAATTCTCTCTTAGTCAGTTTTCGGGACAACCTCCATTGTTATATTGCAGCATTGTTACTGCTTAAATAGCGTCTATTGAAGTTGTCACCCCTGGTCTTGTCGCACCATTTTTAAGTATTAGATCATTTTATGTCTTATGAAATATCATTTACACACGCGTACATAGAGATCTAAATCAGTGATACATAACTTCTTAAAATAAGTAAATGCAGTGCGTTCAGAATCTTTCGAGTACTGCAGTGCAAATCTGGTTTAAACTGCAGTCAACTGTGCACATGCTCTGAGCTTTAGAAACAATTTGTCGAGTTTTGTTTTGTCTTGTCTTTTTTTTTTCCTAACATCCGCGCATTCTCTAAGAAGGGAATGCCTTCAGCAAGTAATGTAGGTGTTATCTTGACATTCGACTGGCGTTAATTATAATTGTGAATTATCATTAATTGCGATAAATGTTGAGGTCGAGGCCCCAGGCGAAATATCGGGACGTCGGGTCCGTCTGTAAATGTTAAGAAAGCGGTTGAATTTTTGTTTTGAAATGCTCGCCTGTTTTGCAGTTGACTGGGTTTATTCATATGTGCGTCGGACAGCACTGTGTATGCCATTGATGAGGGGGGTGAATAGGTCTACGGATCGGCGGATTTGGTTAATATTTTAGCCCGGATTCTGGATTCAGAAAGAAATTTTAACGGATCTGCGGATCCTATGACCACAGCGGATCGCGGTTTTA
>Ga0126343_10000308_pt1 | contig 17847 bp, 11 predicted proteins | sample Cyp2metagenome_FD_92531 | JGI IMG/M metagenome (GOLD analysis project Ga0126343, IMG submission 92531) | Coral microbial communities from Lord Howe Island, Old Settlement Bay, Australia - Cyphastrea 2 metagenome | ecosystem: Host-associated > Invertebrates > Cnidaria > Coral ...
AAAACACGTGATCATCCTATTTGCATCAGTTTCGAGAACTTGGTTTACATGTAAAATGTTTACCTTCCAACGGCACTAAAACGCAAAGCTGCTCGCGTAGAAATAAAAATGCGTTTTCAAATTTCTCAGCCTTAGTGTGAACCGGGCCTGGGGGCCGTTTCTCGAAAGCCCCGGAAACTTTTCGCGCTCGTAAAGCCATAACAAAATCTTCGAACCTTGCGGTTACAGGGTTGTTTTATTCTCATATTCTTAAGATGAAGGGAGTTTCCCTTCATACAAGAAGTTTTAGGCGTATACACTTCTCCGTTTTTAGATACTGATGATCTAAAAATGGCTTTTCGGACCCGAAAAGTTTCCGGCGCTTTCGAAAAACGGGCCCCAGGTCAGGATTTGTTCAGTGAACAAAGAACTATAATTATATGTGAGTTCACTGATCCACATGGCGGATAACCTGTTTGAATACAGGCCGTTCCCCGCTACCAATCCGCTACCACACTTTATTTGATGCAACAGTGCCCTTCCTTTTAGCTTGTCAAAAGAATCCACACAGTCATATCGCAAATGTCCTCTTTTAGAGTGAGAAACGCATAAAGGCAGCGTCACGGTACAAATTTTCCGTTTAATATGAATTATTGCATGAAATATTCGTACATGATGGTATTCGATGCTCATAGTAATGTGATTTTCAACACTTAATAACAAAAATAACGAAAGAGAAAGTAGTTGTAATAGGGATCGAGCGAGAGTTCACGTGAACTGCGCCGGACGCTCACAAACCGAGCGCGAGCGAAGCGAGCGAGAGTCCCGCGAAATTGTACACTATCGTCAGTTCCCACCTGGTAGGCTTCACTGGGAGGCCAGGCTCATATAAAAATAGCTGGGTTCCCACTGGTAAAGAGAAGAATTCACATGCAGTTTAACTTTGAGAAAAAAAATATGAAAAAAATAAGTGACTTTGTCAGGTGTAAGCAGTGACAGAGGTGTTTTGAACGATGCTATCTTATGCTCACACTGTCCTAGACCCTTTTTGAGTGGCTGGATGAGTAAGAACTTTTATTAGATTTTCGACACTAAAATAGCACTTTTAAACATAAACACAAGTTGGGGAGACTAAAAAGAGACATTCGTAAGACCTCTTCACTCAGAATAGCCAAAAAATGATAACAGCACGCCACGGAATTTTAACAATGTACGAAGTATTACTCTTGTTGTAAAATTGAGGATGACTGGTCTTAGCACTCCTTCAAACTATCTAACCTAATGGTCGTCTTTTCCCCTCAGAGAGTGTTTAAGAGGGGTCAAGGCTTCCTCTTGTTTTCGTTGTTGTTTTGTTTTGGTTTAGTTTGTTTGTTTTCTTTTTTTAAACTCCGTCTCCCGCCCCAAATTTTGGCCTCAGTACTCCCATGTAATTAGGGAAGATTCATTATTTAAGCTTTTTTGTATGTTAAGATTCTAACATAAAAATATGGGATTTTGTTTTCTTACGAGGCAAATCTTACGTCATGTTTCATGGATAAGGGATCAATTTCAGCAAACCTGAAATCATATACCTGTGTTGCACACATGAAATTCGTTGGCATAAAACTGGCTAAAAACTAACTGGCTAAAACTTCGCCGCTCGTGTGATGTGAATCTTTTCACACTCGCTATATATCTCAAAAAGAAGCGATTTGAACAAATCTCTTCTTATATCGAAGGTTGCGAAAAAGGAAGCGGACTTAAACAGCCGGCAAAAGAAATCGAAACTAGAGCATATGTTTGTCAAGAACAAGAAAAAAGTATGTCATTTGTTATCGTCGGTTTCTAAGTTTTCCATCAATAAATTAGAACGCCACCCTATTAAAACGCAATTTCTCTCTCAAGCTTACACTGGCGTTCCGTCGATGACATAGTTTTCGACACTTGGAAAGTAAATCGAAGTTCTAAGCATTTCAGTCGGACCTTTAAAATGACATTCGAAGGCAGTATCTGACCGCAAAGAAAACAGAACAGTGCTTACATGTGAGATTACAATAGAGCTTGTGAAGTTAAAGTTTGTTTATCTGAAAACAATTTTATTAACTTTAAACTGTAACGCCAATGCATTATCCACGCTTGGCTTAGGCTTGACTATTTTGCCGCCATTATACAACAGTACACGAAAGAACCAAATAAATAAGGTCAAATTTGTTTGTCTATTGGCTATGGCGGTTTGACAAATGGTCAATCTTTCAAACGAATTTAACTTTGAAAGCATGTTCTAGTGCAAGTGGGTCTTTGCAGTCCGTCAGCGGAAGTTTGACTGCTTCTGGAATGTCGCGGTGTTCACGGCCACCGGCCGGTCTTCAGCAAAGACGAGTAGAACAATAGCAGAGCCGCATCAATTTCACCTGATTATCATATCAAAGACACAAGCGTTAGTAATATGGAGTTTCAATAAACTCTGCGATTAACAGAAAGCAGTAAATAACACAGGGCTCGGCTTATTAACCCTTCATTATCATAACAGAGGCAGTAGAAAGTAATATAGTTTAGCAAGTTTCAGTAAACAAAGATGACTACAATCATAGCCTGATTAAAGAAAGAATTTTGTGATCAAAGTGCCGAAAATCACGTCTTTCGCGCTCCTTCAGTCCTCTTGCGGCGTTTCAAAAAAGGAGTCGTCCTGAAACGGTGCCATGCAGAAAGACTACAGGTCAACATCCTTTGGGTACGAGAAAGGACTGTTGGCGACCACCAGCTCACATCGTTTTGGAGATTAAAGCGTTTTTATTAATCTTCTTCAATCTCGACTTTCTATTGTGAGCCAAATTTACACCTCAGTGTTAAAAACAAAGGTCAAATTAATTGAATATGCGTTTGAAACGCTGCCGGCATGGACCCTGTCGATGCCGCCTTCAAAAGCAAGGAAATATAATCAAACCATAAACAATGTTAGCGGCAAACTTAAGGGCGTCCCACAACTGACTGAAAACACGTTATCGAGAAAAAAATGCATTGCTGCTCTTTCTCGTATTCTTCCACCGTGTTACACTTCTCTCGTGTTAAAGAAAGTACATCACAGAGAGTTATAAAAATTGTGATATATATATAAAAAACAGCGGCTATTGAGGTACACACGTTCGTATTGTTGTGTTCGGTGAATAGCAAGCTAGTGTGAAAGGCTCGTCAACCATGGCTTCTTTTCTTTTTCTCGGACACTTAACTCGATCACGAAGTTACCATTCATTTCTTTGTTTACCAAAGGCCGTTTTACCGCAATTTTCACGCCAAAGGACTCTTTATTAGAACAACAGCTATTATTTTTCTAAAGCGCCGTGGAGAATGGGTCACCCGTTTCGAAATAATATCTCGTTTGGGTAGCAGGCGTTAACTTTGTTCACCATGCCGCGCAATTTGATTAAAAGTCACCTGTTCTGTTCAAAACATTTTCGAAGGCAATAAATGAAATTAACATCGTGATGGTGTTTGGCTGGAAATAAGTTAATTTTCAGCTGGACAGAGGTAAATACGTCATACCGTTTCTGGTAAAGGGCAGGCCGAAACGTAAAATTTGTAACAAGATGAAATAACACAATTCATTGAATTGCCTCTGTTATTTACTTTATTCAAACTTATCGGATAACTTTACAACTGTAGTAAAATTAAATACTCCCCTTCATCGTGTACAAGATACTAACTTTTGAAAATCAAAACTGAACACCGAACTTGCCACGTAACAACTGTCACTTCGTTCAATAAGGTACTTCATATTTTCATGCATCAACACAACCGCTTCTATACAAATAATATTTACAAGCTATAATCATACGAAATTTTCGTTCTTATAATTGAAATCATCTCTATGCCTAGTTAATAAATATTTTCCAAGTTGATTTTACCAGCTAGATTCTTCTTAAATCAATAATTTCTTCACTGTATGTACAGATCAATATATAAACGCTTAAAATCATTCTATTTCGGGCATATGTGTAGTGGACGAAAACTCTTTTCGCTCCCAGGTCCGAATTACAAGTTAACTAACTTGTTTTTAACTTTGTGTTTAGTGTCTGTGCATAAAATCTTGGTCCTTGACCATTCAAATGGAAGCCATAAAATTTAATTTTTACGTGACAATGCTCGTTCTTGAACACTTCGCTTAACTTCATTGCTACACTCCTGGGAGCGAAAGGGTTAAACTTGGTTCTAAAACAACGCACAACGAAAATAAATTAAATAAATAGACACTAAATTTTGATCAATTAAAAAATTTCAATGAGAATTCTGAACGTGGTTTTTGTAGAGAAAGGACAGTTTTCGGTTTATTTTTTTTCTTTAAGACTCCACCAAGTGTGGACAGTTAATTCGCCAAGGAAATTTGGCGTATAGACACTAGTGATTTCAACCTCCTAGCTTTTCTCTAAATTAAAAAATCTCCTTCGGATCAACAAATTGCCACAGTAACCGTTGAAAACCTTTTTGTTTTTGCTATTTTCCTTAGTTTTGATTTTAATTTGAGATTTATTTTTACGACGGAAAAATGTGTCCAGTTACAATGTTCATACTTGTCCAAGCGTGTTCCAAGTGGGATGAAGTGAGATTCCAGGCGCTTGAATACACTTCGATCTGTCGTTTTCCTTGTGCACCAGGTCCATATCGATGCTTGTTCTTGAGGTCGAACTGTAAGAGGCTGTGCTCATGAAAGGGCTTAGTCCTGGGTGAAGCTGGTGCGGTCCGCCCGGAGTGTGATGAGAATGCGCTAACGAAACGGTTGGCATGGAAATGTTATCCAGCGCCGTTGGTCCAGGCAGAAGAAGTTGGTTGGATTCTGTTGGAAAGTACTGAGGTGCGTGAGCTACTGAAAAAAAAGGAAAATCGAAACGAGTATTAGTCTTTATCTGGCTGACAGCTTAGGAACAAATCTACTAAACCAGGACAAAAAAGCTGAACGAGCAACAATTCAAATCAAAGTGCGCTCCAACAATTCAACAAAACCCGAGAATAAGAACTACATGAACTAGCGACTATTCAAATCAATTTGCTCAATTCTCCATAGAAAAGAGTGAGTAAGAGGCCTCTTTTCATGTCAAATCTTTTCCAAAAGGTTCCCACGACTTTAGAAAAGGTAGAAAAGAACGCTATTTTAGCGCGTCCATGTAAGAAGGTTATAATCCGTTGTCAGTGGTTACAACTTTCGCCAAAAGCTATCTTAATCCTGCTCTTTAAAGTTGCCATTCAAGCCATTTTGGTTTACAATAAAACTAAAAGAAATTTTGAAACTCTGCGTTGGTACACTAAGGTCTAATAAATTGACTAAAGCCAGGATTATTTTGCCTGCCGAAGGCGGTTTTAAATGACACGAGACTTTGACTTTGAAGGACGTTGATGTCTTTTGTTCTACCTTGCTCGTGCCATGTCGCGAATAGTTCTTTTGATAAGGGAACTGCTTCGCGAAAAGTTATTCTTCAAGGAAGCCTTACTGCAAATGACTAAACCGAAGACGTACGCAAAGAATGTCGTGAAATTGTCGCCTCAAACGCAGCCTGTAAGAACAATTTTAGAACTTCTGTGCACGCAATTTGGCCGATTGGTTTATTGTGTGTGGTGTTCAATTGTATTCTTTTCTCAACAATTTAAAAGCCCAGCTGCGCAAAACGCGCAAGATACAAAGGTTAAAACAAAAATAACTTGGTCCTTTCGTGTAACAAGCGGGTATAACTGTTCAGTTTGAAACAAAATATGTTGAGCTAGATTTTTGGTATGGACGGCTAACCGAATACTTGAAAAATCTATTGATTGGTTTCTTTTCTCTTCGCAATTTTTGCGTTTTGCTAATGTCTTATGAGTTTTTTGGTTGCGCTTTTTGTAATTTCTGTTTTCACTCCAGCTACTTCTTTTAGATTAAATATTGTAACAAGAGATTCAAATTTTCCTTTTGTTGACAGTAAAAATTTAACGTCCAGGAAAATTATGACAAGAGTAAAATTCCCGTCCAAAAAAGCCCCCCAAATTGACACAAGATTTACACTGGACGAGTATATATCCGGTCTTGGAAATTACAGCTGCGAGTAGTTTTATATTCCGAGGATGTGGAGTCCAAACGATAGCAAGAAGATGACTAAGAGTTTTTACCTTGAGTGGGTAGATCCGTGCGCTTGTGATATGGGGTAGGATAAGGTGCCGGGCGGTGACTCCTGATTCCAAAACGATCATATGGTGAGGAAGGAATGTGGGCATACGGCCTCGTGTGATGATGCTGGTATACTGGCGAAGGGCCAGCGCAAATCCAACCGTCTGAAAAAAGTTAATTTGAGAAAAACTTCAATATCAACAAATCGTTGAGCTGATGAATAACGTACAAGATCTAAAACAGAAAAGAACACATTGGAGGCGAAATATCTGCACGATTACGCATATAGCGTGAAAGATGCGTGAACAAAAGAAAGGCTGATTTATCACTTTTTCGCCTTTTTTTATACCAACAAAGACAACTAAACACACTTCTTCGTAAAGGAAAATGGAGCACCCACGTAACAGTTTGATACGCGACTCGAGAGAATAGGTGTGAGCCGACAGCGCAAGATTTAACCATGTGCCGGCCATCTTTTCTGTTCCATATTGTTCAAGCATCGCAAATTCTCGACTGCTCAAAGAATTTCTTGCCTCGTGAAACCGCGGTCGTGAGCGCAGCATTAACAACTTTCGACAATTTGCTAATACGTGCACTAAGCGCAAACTACGAGTACTACGAGGCATTCGATTGACCAAGTTTCAAGTGAGTACAATTCACAGGCATCTCATAAAATAACAAATCAATTTGTTGTGAAATAACAAACTCACATTGCGAGTATGCGGAATGTGACTCTACTGCTTGTTCCAGAGCTTCCTTCTGTTCTTGCCTTAAAGAAAAATAAAAGACACATATTTTAGACTTCACAGTTAAGGAAATTCAAACCAATTGAACGCGCAAAGGAAGAGAAACTTACCTTTCTTTAGCGTCCAGGAAAGCTTTGGCGAAAGGGTTGTACTTAATTTTAAGACTGGTAATCTGATCAAGATAAGAAAAGATAGCAATTTGATTTAGTTTCATTAAATTTCCTTGGATACTTTTGAAAAGAGATCTCAAGTAGTGAAATCTAATTTTCGATGAAAACGCTCTTACCTCTTCGTTTTGATAAGCCGTCACGGCGATGAATTGCGTCTCTGGAAATGAGTGAGAAACCACTGTTCGATTGCTTTCTGGAGCACCGACGCGGATGATGTGAATTCGTGGCTCGTACTTGTGTAAGGAATTCAACATGATCTGAAAAGAAAGACACAGTTATTCAATAATTGCTTGTTTTTGTACCGAAAAAAATTAAATTTAGTATAATTACACCAGTAATATTGAAGCTCACGCGTTTCATTCAAGAGTTAATTTCTTTGTAAGTAATATAAACACAATCAGCGAGGTACCTGGACATTATTTAATATTATCCCTGGTTAACTGGCCGTAATAAAAAAGAAAAGGAGTTTTCTTTTCGTTCGTGATTAAAAGCTAGATTAAGCGCAAAATAATATTTCTTCAGTAGACGAAATTAAACGTAACAACAAAAAGAACATGCGCTTACTTGTCCATTGCCATTTTGCTTGTTGGTCAGTTTGACCTTAGAGAACACCACAGATTGCTTCATCCAGTGCGCGCCAAAGTTTGGTGAATCAGGATGGATGTACACGCAGCTTGGTGTCGGGGGTTCTGGCTTCCCACCAGAAATCCACTCTCCATTCACGTACTTCCAGCGTTGGCCCTCGACGGACACGAAATCAAGCAGGAAGGAGTACATAGCCTTAGGCTCCAGACCAGTGACGTTTATTTTAAGAACTGGAAACATCCGCCTGAGAATGAGACAACACAATTATTTAATTTGGGCCAAATAACTTTTAAGACTTTCAAGATGAGTTAGTTACCTTCCATTTTTGGTGACGATCATCTCGTTGGTCAGCGACTTGAAGCGACGCCATAAGTCGGCCTCGTCAAGGGTAATCTTGACATTGCCGTCTTCGCTGGATTCACCTGTATTTGCGTTCTCTGTCTCTCTTGGCCTTTCACTAGACATTGTGTTCTCAGCGGCTTGTAGAATGTGGTTCACGGAAAATGACGTGGGTTGTTTTTTCTCTTCCGAGTGCATAGCGTGTGTTGACTCGATGTGCATTTGCTTACAATGATCAGACCTCCACACAGAGTGAGGTACTATTAAACTAGCACCAGAACAGATGACCGAACCGAAATGAAATTATTCCTCCGTCGGTCCAAGCAGCTTCCTAATTAGCCGTCAATGAATAAAAGTCACACCTCGTTCTGATATGCCAGAAAAGTAATTAACCAGAGATATTTAAATCCATGCCTGTGGGCCAATCAGCGCGCACGCACCACGGAAAGTAATTGAAATGCGCAAGCAAGGAAATTTAGCAATAAACAGAGGCCGAACAAGCTTGACTCGGTGTAAAGAGGCCGACCAATCACGGATCCGCTCAATAAACTCTTCTTTGCTTAGAGCATATTAATAATTATTGGACCGCTTTCAAAGTTAAACATACCGTAAGGGGTGTGAAATGATAAGAAAACGAAAATGACATTGCCCTAGAGAAGTTTAACCTTGAGGTCAGATCTCTTAAGTAAAATCAGTTAATTGACCCATAAGACAGACAAGGAAAAGTTTATCTCTCCGTGTTTAGCCCGTTTTGTTGGTAAAACACGTTTAATGCAATTGTTATTCTTTGTGGTCTGCCCGGCAGGTCCATAATTTATTATCGACCCCTGCAATAACCTTAATTAAAGGCAATGCTTGAAGTACTTATATTATTAAACCTTACATTCTAACGCTATTTTGGTAACTGGGTGCCATTCACTGACCAGTTTAGTCAACACTAAGCTGGGTTTCTGTCGTGATAGGCTAGTGTCAATTTTTAAAATGCCTTATGTGTTGGTCGTGTACCATGACTAAGCAAAGGTTTCTGACCCCTATTCAAGTGACGGTGTTTAACAGTCGTTGCTCTAATTTTCACTCAATCATGAATGTCAATAGTTTTGCGAGGCCGGCGCTTCTCGACAACGTTCGTAGGGGCAATCTGTTTGAGAAACAATCACCCACCAGTCGCGATCTTTTGATATAAGGGGTGAGAAAAGTTTTGAAGCAAAGTACGCCGCCTGTAGGTAATAACGCAGATTCTCTCTTCCTAAATAATAGCGGCTTCTTCTCTAATGCGGCAAATTATAATTCCTAATCCACAATGGACCACTTCTACGGATCTACGTTGATTTTGTTTATGGTAATTTTAACACAATGTGTTTATCTGACCGTCGTGGACAATGGGGGACGATTTGACTCGCTCTTGAAAGCGAAAAAGCCGCCCACAAAGGGTTAACCAGTGCTTTTTTGAGACAGTGTGCGGGGCTGAAAACGAAAAAAGGCCGGCCGTCTTAGGATAATTCATGGCAATTATCGAGGACCCTTAAAAACCGCGACCAATAAACCTTGAGATTCTCAAACATGCACCCTTTGAGTCTTGACTCTTTAGCGAATTAAGATTACTCGGGTATAAATATAAAAAAAGTACTGTGAAATTATCGCCGATATCCAACTTCTGTCGCTTGTTTCAGAAATCTCGTAGCTTGCTGTTATTCTGTTGAGATTAGCATCTAAAAACCATAAATATGCGAGGATTATGACAGCGTTTAGGTTAACTCATTTCACAAGTTTTGCAAACAACTTCAATCGAAAGACAAAAAGAGTCAAAAACATATATAATAGTCATTGACAGCAAGAAAAACCCTCTAAAACTTGTTTTACCAAAATGTTGTACCAGTGTTATTGATCCAAAAGTAGCATTTATTTAATTCGTTTTATCAATTTTGACGATTGCTGAATCTTTTATTCATCTCCCCCTGATTGGAAATGGTGTATTTGTCTCAGAAGTAACATTCGTGCGGAAACTTCAAAGAAATGACTGGAATTCAGTTAACTGATTACCATAATTAATATATTTTTTTCCCGGCAATGAAAAAGGTTCTGTCTTGTTCTATTTGTGCCGTCTATTTAAAACAGCGCATGATATAATTTAATGTACGTACCCTCCTACAAATAATACATGTTTTCATTGGCTCCAGTAGAGTCAGTGAAAATCAGGCCAAACACACAACAAACGCAAGTTAGCCTGCCATTTTTCCTGCAAGATAAGACAACTCGCTGCTACTACTTAGTCGACAACTGCTGTTTTCCTATTTCTTTGCACTTATACACGAGGAACTTTGCGAAAACCCTTAGGTCTGCTAAGAACTCACTTCTGATACCCGCCCTAGTGTTGGCCTTTAAATTAATTATCGATACGATAGCGTATCTACACGAATCTTTCACAGGAAGAACAGCACCTGAGCTCTTAGGCCAACGGCAATATCGAAAGCAAGACAAGATTTTTTTGGTTTGAATATGTTGCTTTCTCTTAAGATTATGATTACGTGAAGCATACCTTCTTCGTGTATTTTCCTATCTGGTCCTATGTTTGTCGTGTTTTTGCGCATAGCAACTCAAGTACCACTTCACACGTTTCGATACTGGGTATAATCAAAAACTATTTATCTTAATTCTTTAGATGTTGAAGACTTTCATTTAAGCTCCCTTAGATTTAATTTCATTACAAGCGTTGAATACTTAACTTCTATGCTTTAATTTCCTTATTAGACCTTGAAAGAACAATTAACTGTGCAAAATTAGAAAATATATCAAAGTTATCTGTTTATTCACTGTAATTTTCATACGACGTTTTCAATCTTCTCGATGAACAAAATGGTAAACATTTGGAGAAGACAACGGCCTTGTAATTTTTGACGTTGAATGAGTTCTTTTCAATGGGTGGTTGCTTCATCTGTTCTCGTAATAATCTGATGTTATTTCAATTAAAGTTTTAGGAAGCATGACTAAAAAATAATTTACATTTTCCTAGCATAATGATAGGATGGCCTTAAAAGTACTCCTTTGCCTTATTTTCGCTTGGTTATTTGCTCATCTATCATAACACAAAAAAGAAATTCCTTCCGGCACCAGGAGACAGCTCGTTTCCATCTTGCAAAAAAAAGCGTCTTCAAAACAGAAAAAAAAAAACAATGAAAACACTAAAAATCTGAATATCAAATTCACTGTACTTTGTTCTAAGACTGGGGACAGTACTTCCTTCTATTGAAATATCGTCTTTTCTTGTTTTCGCCTCGAAGTCTTAAAAATTGGAGATAATTAAAAAGACAATGGTAAATTATTTATGTCCAGTTCTCTGAATCATTTTTATTTTCAAGCCTTTTTCCAAATTAACACGTCTGTCTTTTATTCCAGGGCAACGAATAGACCCGAAAAGAAGCATGACAAAAAGTGCTAATTGAAAAGCACCATGTTCTAATTTGGCTCTTTTTCAAAAATATATCAGCGGTGAAAGTAAAAAAAATCATCTTGGAAAAAATTGAAATTGCTACTTATAAATGTTAATTTTTAATAATCATTTCATGTTTTGATCTCAAAGGCTTTTAATATTAGAAATCGCTAGTCTTGCTATGTGCCAAGCAGTATGAAATACAATACTCGCTAACGAATGTGTTTTTGAACGGGCTTTTCCAAATTAAATAGGGCTTCTTGTGCCGGGGCATTGACTCCTAATTTAAACAAACTAGTCCAGAGCTTACAAAACAATTGGTCAATCTTGACTGCAAATTACTGGGGGGTGGGGGGCTGGTTGATGTTTAGGACCAATAATTACCAATGACTAGATAAATAAAACACAATATTAAGAATTTAAAGTGACCGGCAAGAGAGCGGGGCCGTTTATCCCGTCTAAGACTTTAGTGTAAAAAGGTTCTTATGTTTTAAATCCCTATCCCACAGAATTTTTTTTTCATAAGAAGGTACACAAAAGAGTACTTCAAGCATTTCTTTTGCGTAGATTTGGCCAATTGCGATACATTAAGCCTGCGGATTAATTAGCCTTTGATTCTAACGTGACGCAGAGGCTATGGAGAACTCGCGTTGATATTGGGTTGCAATTAGACAATTTCCATTGCTTTGTTCCCCTAAGCCCCGGCGCCATGTTAGAATTTTACTATATGAAAATTGACCTGTACTTAAAGTCATTCAATTTTAAACAAAGATGTCGACAAAGAGCCACGTGTAAGGACTTGGCAAAAACAATCTTTTTCTCATGAAACGGAATACTTAAGTGCTTTCAAAAGTAGGTGATTTATTTTAAATCAATTTGGCCGAGGAGTAGTCGTTTGAAAATAACTTTTTCTTCGAAGACAAACGGCTCCTAGCAGACACACTTGAATAAATTACGGGTCCTTGAAATCTCGCTGCAAACGGGAATATACATACTCTCGTCCGTGTGAGGTAAGTGGATGTACAGTCAAAGCGTGAGGATAACAATACAGCAAAAACACGAGGTGCATTTGCTACATAACACTTAAAATGAAACTAATATTTCAGTGCCAGAGAAGGGGTTTCCACAAATAAAGCGACACGCTTTGCGTAACACAACTACATAAAAACAAAACAGTGGTCGCTAACAGAACAGGGCACCTTTCATAATTCCTACATTGAAATTCAAACTGGATTTTAAGTCATTTTGCCATTCTCCTAGCATTTACAAGTTTTCCTCACAAACGATAAAATAAAAAGAAAGTTCGTGATTAGTATCACCCAACCAGTGGACTTATGCAAATTCTGCATTTTAATTGGCAACGCTACTAGAGGACTATTAGTAATAGTCCTCGAGGACCGAAATTGGCGCAATTGAGCTAGACGCTCTCTTTCGTTTTATTCCCAAAGAAAATAACTCTTCAATTTGTATTTGCTAACTTAATTGTTGCCTTTTCTGTCCGACTAACTAGTTAGGTGATAGACCAAGGGCCACCGGTCAATAGCCCAATCGGTTTCGCCTCATGGGCTATTGACCCGTAGCCCTTGCCGGCTACGGGTCTAATTGTTAATTAGCAGTCGCACATCTATGGAGTGGCTGTTCGTCCACTGTTCCCGGATTAAATTCGCATCTTTGTTACCACACGATTCATGGCGTGTACGTTGCGTTAACAACTGAGGAAAGGTGTCGGCAAATTTCTCTTCGCGTATTTCAAAAGCGCTAAAACAGTCATAAAGACGCTGAAGAGTTTCGTTGAAGATTTAAACTGCTCTCTGAGACAATATAATTGGCGTAAAATACGTCCCACTATAGGTGTGTTTTGGGCTTTGATTAGTTGATTACACTTTGTCCGGCAAATTAAGGAAATATTGCTGGGAAACTGAAACACGTTGACAAAATTGTACAACCTGTTCATGGTCTTAAAAAGAACGTACATTGTAGCCATTGTTTGAGTAACCAGCGAAACTTCTCTCTCAGTAAAACCTTTTGTTTCATTTTGTGTTATATTTTACTAGTTGACCCTACTTGCACCGTGACATTAATTTGCCCATGACAAAAAAAATTCTGCTGACAAAAATGTTAGCTGTCTTGTTTGTGTTTCAATTTCCCTTTCAAATACGGACAAAAGCGAATGGTGATTTGATTGAGGATTGTTTTATACCGATGAAAAGACTGGTGCAACTTCTTGTTTGCCTCAGATGGAACAGATAGCAAAAAAGAAACAACGTTAAACTACAGCCCTATCTTTGTTTCAAGGTTCTTTTTATACGATTCAACGACAATGTACGTCAAGAATCAAAGCATTTTCTGTGTTGTTAGTTAGAAGTCGGTTGTTATGGTTGATCATGGTTTACACAGGCGCGATGGATTCCTATTTTAGCGCTGACCGATGTCCTTGAATTGTTTTCGTGGGCATGCTGATTCTCTCTTTACATGTATCACCGTGTTTCTTTCTCATGATCTAGGAGCATAAAAATGAAGTTTACTTTATTTTCCGGCGTGGCCGAGTGGTTTAGGGTGCTTGATTTGAAGTCTGGACGTCCCTGGTTCAAATGCTCCATCTTACCGCTATCTGGATTTGTTTTCGGTAGCCCCGAGTTCAACTCCTCGATCACGTTGTGTAAATAGCCAACTGGTCAGCCTCCAACCAGTTGGGATTTTTATTAGTTTATGTTATGTTTGAAACATTTGTTTGTCTATTTACAGTGTCCCCAATCAGCACATAATATATAGTGCTAAATACACTTGACACTTAAATAAAGTTATTATTATTATTATTATTATTATTATTATTATTTCGCCACCACTGTTTGCTTACTTCGTTGTCAAAGAATACCTTACAAAAGAATGTGACAGAAACACTACTACCATAGAGTTTCCTGGATACTATGTGTCTTTTAGAATTAATTAGGCATTGAAATGGTAAATATAATATATAACGAGCACCAGTAAACTAAGCAAAATTAGTTCTTAAAAACTCCTCCCCTCGCATTACGTTTGTCTATTTTTGTCTGTTTTCCTTGCAAGGCTTGATCCCGGGACCTCCAAGCTTTTTTACGGCGTTTCCTAAAGGCCGGTACACAAGAGGGAGCTTGCTCCCAAAGCACGCTCCTGCAACACTCTCCCGAAGCAAAGCTTCCTCGTCTGCACCAACGATTTCTCGCGAAAAAATATGTTGCGCAACAAAACTTTTGCTCCCGAGTTTTGCTCCCTCATATCAAACTGGTTTGAAATGAGGGAGCAAGCTCCAGGGGCAAATCTGTTGCACGAGTCTGTTTTAGGAGCAAGCTCCCTCGAGTGTACTGAAATTTGTTTAGGGACGTGTCTCAAGTTGGCCAATCAAATTGGCTTATTTTTTACTTCCCATGCCCCAATCAGGTTGTTTCATCATTCGTGTCCTTCGTGTGCACTGGTTGGTGTACTTACCCGGGAGCGTGTTTCAGGAGCAGGCTCCCTCGTGTGCACCGCCTTTAACGTTTACGTGACAGCATGCGGAACCCAGTTCTTCAAGCAGTGCTTTCCAAGTGGTTCCATACACCTGGGCCTGTGCTGTTTTGCTATTCACTAGTTAAGCAAGGTGCCAAGAAATTTAACTGGCGGTTTGTTTCATCATCAGTCTCAAGACTCGCTTCGAGACAGGGACTGAACTTTTTAGTAAACAAGCTGCAGCTGACTGGGAAACGTTCCTTCTTATGCGAGCCAAGGAGTTCTCTCCAGGTACGTTTAAGTGTGGAGGAGGAGAAGCCTAATGATTATCGCGGGGCTCTGGATCGAGCAGTCCGGGTTCGAGTCCAGACCAGGGGCCTGTTTCTCGAAGCCCCAGAAACTTTTCGAGCCTCGTCCATCTGAGGTGATTAGCCAGTTCTATTCGCCTCCGAGCAAACCGCGAGAGATTTTTACTTTCTGACCGCTTGTCACACATAAAATAACGTTTTGGTCCGCTAATTATTCAGCTTGTGTAGTATATACTAAAACAATTATTCACTTCAGTGTCGGTGAAAGTGATGGATATTTACCTCCACCGGCGGTGAATAATTGTTAACTATTCAGATCCCATTTACAGACTGAAGTAAATAAAACAACCATAGTCACATACTCTCGCATACGCAAAAAGATACAGATGCCGTTTATGTCGCAAGAAAGTCCTGTGAGAAGGGTAGGCCTCTCACTCGCCTCACTGGAGATTAAAACGTTTGCTTGCGTACATGCCAAAATACGCCAGGAAACCGGAGACGCAAAGTCGGCTGCTAAATCAATGGCTGAAGAAACTCGCATGTGGAGCAACTCTAGCTTCTTGTCAGGTATGACTGAGTGTTGTGTACACGTATATTTTTTTCAAATCTTGGAAAACATAGCTCAACCGGTTACATGTTAGGTTTAACAGTGTCCTACAACAATTAGATTGATAACAATAACTTCATGTATATCAAAGTAAAAGAAATTAAAGTTCATTGTAAGTTTGGAGGGATATACTAGCAAAAATTAAATTTAGAATTGGCCAGCTGTCTGGAATAATCGTCTTCACATGCTCAAAATCCACCACAAAGTTCTTTTTGCCTGAAATCTTCTCAATCGCAGGACTCATTTTTTTCTCATGGGAATTATTCTCATGTTTGCTGCTTTTGGAATACTAATAATGTAAACTGTATCGCCTACGTTAGTTTGGCAGTCCTTAATTTTTGACTGGCTCTTCAACCCAAAATACATTGTTGCAGTCCATGCAGTTTCTAACAATTAGCGTCACACTTTTTCAATCTATACGAACGTACAAGTTTGATTAGCAAAGACGTCCTAGTTCCTACTTCAAACTACAAATCACCTGATCCAAGTCAGCCTCCTCAGTTGAAGAATCGATCAAGAATCGAAAAAAAGATATATGTCTGGGGTTATTTCTAGAAGTGCACAGGTAGGACTTCTTAAGACTAATCAATGGAAAGTTGGTAATACAGAAGAAACTTGATTACTTTGTAGAAACAAACGAAACATTTCTGGTTCTTTGTTTGTGACACTCAGGTCTTTCCAACGAGAGGACTTCAGAAAACAAAAATGCCATTCTCGATGAATTTTACCGTCGTTTGGAAGCAGAATTTGCGAGATCGCCCGAAGATTACAAAAAGGAGAATGTGGTTGCAGTTGTTAACGTAAAGAAAGCTTAGAACATCAGTGCAGTTTCTTTGTTGTTGTTGTCGTTGTTAGAAAGCTTATTAAATATATTTTTTTTGGCCACTAAAAGTTATTACATGCATGATTAAGGCCCCGTCCACACGTATCCGGATATTTTTGAATCCGCAACTTTTTCTTTCCGGATACAAAAATTTCCCCGTCCACACGTATCCGAAATCACTCTAGTACCCAAGGCTCCTCTGCACTAAAATGTCTTCAGAGCATGCGCCGTAGAGCAAGATAGTGGCGGGAAATTTGCTCTGTTCGCCCTCCACGTTGTGCCTGGACACGCTTTTTACGTCATCAGATAAAAAAAGATATGCGGATTCACCCGTCCACACGTTGTCGGATTCGTTGCGGATTTATTCCACTTTGGCCCCGTCCACACGTTATCGGATTCGTTGCGGATATATTTTTTTCCACTCTGGAGAGCGGATTATTTTTTTCCGGATTCGCTGTCGAATTCGCCGGATACGTGTGAACGGTAGCCGTATCAGGAAAGAAAAAGTTGCGGATTCGAAAATATCCGGATACGTGTGGACGGGGCCTTAGGTACCAGTTGGCACATGGGGTAAGTTACGATATGTACAGATTTTTTCAATTATAATAAATGAAAAAAAATTAGCGTGTCGTTTTTTAGTCATAAGCCCCTAAAGCTGTTATTAAAGACGGTGCCTACTAAATACCAAGGTTTTTGCGCCACGTTAGGACCACGCGGAAAACTTAGATCTTTAAAGGGCTATCGGAATCCACAAAGAAAAAGTAGGGTAGCCATGCATTTTTTCGAGATAATTAGCCTTGAATCTCAACAAAAATGCTGACGTCAGCATTTTTCGGAAAAAAAGAAAGAAAGGATAATTCTTTACAGATTTCCGTAAAAATCGCTTTTAAATACTGAAAAGCAAGCATGTCAATAAAGATCTTAAACCATCATGGTGAATGGAAGCACAAAAACCATCGTTGGTGTGTTTTCAATAACAAAATAGTTGCAACAGCACCTTTAGCATCTCTGACATCCTTCCTCTGGTTCAGCTAAAACACAGTCTAAACAACTTTTGCTCACAACCAGAAACAAATGACGCTTTGAATAGGCTTGGGTTAGGGGTAGCCACGCGTGAAAAGTTATTGATTTTTTCTTAAAACTTTCGCGATGCCTGGGTATCGAACGGTCTTTGCGAGCACTTGCGAGCATGCGAGCAGCGCGTTTATTTTTGCGAGCATGAGCAGTGATCAAATATGTCTTGCGAGCAGCGAGCACTTTAAAAAATACAGATGGCGAGCAGCGAGCAC
>Ga0126343_10000309_pt1 | contig 17801 bp, 3 predicted proteins | sample Cyp2metagenome_FD_92531 | JGI IMG/M metagenome (GOLD analysis project Ga0126343, IMG submission 92531) | Coral microbial communities from Lord Howe Island, Old Settlement Bay, Australia - Cyphastrea 2 metagenome | ecosystem: Host-associated > Invertebrates > Cnidaria > Coral ...
CCCCCCCCCCCCCCCCCCCTGCCACCCACCCCTGGAAATTCCAGTTAAGCTTCATACCTTATTTAAAATTCTTTGGTCAAGTAGAACCCCCCTCCACCCAGGAAATTCCAATCACTGCTGTGAGGGGAGTATTGGATATTTTCTGGAATCATTAACCTTTCCTGTTTCTTCATGCTAAGTAGGGCAATTGTTATTCAAACCTTGCTGGGAATTCAAAATAATTTTCAAATAATAAAGGAAAAATGAAAGGAATTCTGTTAATTTTAGTCAAATAGGGGTAACATGCAAATCTGCTTTCAATATAATAAGCAAATAATCATGTAAAAAATTAGCAACTGAAATGATTTCCTGGATTTAGACAAATCAAATTATCCAGCACTCCCCAAAATATGGTGAAGACTACAAACATTGTAGTGCAAAACAAATTCTAAGCTTCAAGTACATACATGTACTAAAGTAATAAAAGTTCTTACCTTATTTTGGTTTTCCCCATCTTTATGGTACAGAATAGTATACTCCACCTCTATGAGTCGGCCTCGTCTGACATCTCCCCACGAGACCTTCACAGTACCGGGTGGTGTCACTTCTTTGGCAGCAAGAAAAAAGGCAGGCTGGGGAGTTGCTAAGTGAGAAACACAGGCTTAATATTAAGAGTTGGTTATTAATTTAATTTCTTTTTGAGTCATCATTTCACAGTACACAGCACACAGTGATACTCATGCACCTGCAATGTGTGCAAAGGGCAGCTGTACACAGGAGTTTGATCCATTCAAGGCTGGGCACCAGGCTGTGGGGATAATTCGTCATGCCTGGTTTCACCATCTGGAGGGGTTTTATTATAAAGATAAGTTCAGTTCAAACCTTTAATGAAACCCCTGTGAACATAAGTTACTTTATCACCTTTGACAAGCACTGCATCCTCTACACGCATAGTGACCTTTGATTAGAAAACACTATCTTATCGCATAGTGATTGCATGCTTGGATTAATCAGAGGCAAAATGTTTGCCTAAAGATCAAGGTATGCTTTTTAACTGGACAAAATCTGTCAAGTATTTTTCCATTCAGACACTCTGTATATATGTATATATGGAGCAAGGTCAGTAATAACTTTCATGTGATTACATGAAATCACAATACAAAGACAATATCCTCCACCATTTGAAAACCCACATGAAAGTGCTCTGAAAAAACTCCCTAAGACCTCCTGTTTGCCTGTCGGACAAGCAGCCCTGCAGGAGTCTCATTTTACTTTTCTTTACTTACATGTAGTTGGCAGCTGACTTCCTGGGCAAATAAAAGGTTACCTACCCAGCAGGGAAATCAACTGAGACTGACTGGCCCTGACAATAAACTAGTTTTAAGTAAGACATCCCTAATAGATGAGAGCTGGAAAGTGCCTGAAAGTACAGTGGGAGCCACAAGCTAGTGTGGGAAGTAGCCATGACAATACTGTGAGACACGGACAATAACCTGGAACAGTCCCCAATGCGCTTAATTTATACAAAATACCTGCTAGAGAGAGAAAGCAGGGATAGGTGGGGCAAAAGGGTGACTGTAAGCAAAGAGTGACCAACACAAGCCAAATGACCTTCTAGGGACAGAGAGATGTAAACTGAGCCCTGTAAAAGACCTAAGCCCACCCCTCCTTTTTGGAGGAGACAGCTGGCCAGCATTGTCTTGATCAGTTTAACTTAGTCTAAATCAAGCCTCAATTGATAGCCTGTCACAAAAGGTACTTACTATCAATTATGCTGCCCAGGATGTTGTAGATGAATTCAACTGGACTACTCATTCTTGACCCAAGAACATTGCTTGCTTCAACGAAAGCAATATAGGGCACTGGAATGAAGGTGTGTGGATAAAACTGATAAAGAACTGGCTGGATTTCACACACGAATCGACCTGACTCTGATCCCTGTTGGGGACGTACACCTTCACAGAGAGTGACAGAATCCTCCAAGGTACAGTTGCGATGTGGAGTGGATGCATGCTTGCATCTTGCTTTGACAGCATAACTGAGCTGTAATCCGCCCTGGTACCATGGAGCTTTCCAGTGAACGTAAGTTTTAAACTCAACATTGTTGATCCATACATCTTGGGGTGGACCAGGAAGATCTACATGTAAGGCAACACCAAATATATTACTTCAATATTTTATTCACTAGACAAATTGGTTTGTTACCCCCGCAGAACTGCATTTTCTGTCTTTAATCAGATTTGACATTATGTCAGTGGACATTATATGAAATAGTTGGTAACCCGGATGTGAGCACATCAGTTGGTCTGTAGAATTTTGGCTTTGTAAACAACTCACTGGACTTCTGGAATAAATTATGGCAAAAAAACTACAAATTCTTTAACATCATTTTAATATTAGTTAATACATGTATCAGTGCACAGAGTTGAAGCTACCAGCAGCCAGCAGAGCCATTGGCGAGCTAATGTTACACCACATGTAAGAATTTAACGTATTGCCAGCTGAGATTGTACTGGAAACATTTATTCAACACTGACTTGGGAAATTTTGAAGACTGTGCACAGTTCAAAAACATTGCCGTTCAACACCTTGTTTTGTTATTAGAATGCTTTTTCTCCCCCCTCTCTTTATTGCTTCTCTAATTAGCGTACCATCGCTCTCATGACTTAATTATATTAAAAGTCTAGCTTGAGTGTTCATTTAAAAAATCACTTACTGAGAGATAAAAAATTGCCAAGTGCTGTGGTTTGTCCACACTTAATGAACAACGAATAAAATGAATTCTTCATTCTCTCAGTAAAGGCTACAGACATAATCTTCTAGTAATTAGTGAATATTATTCAAATCTATGCACAGTACCATCCAATTGCTATGAAAGGCAAAGACCCTACTCGACAAATACATGTAATTAAAGTACTGACTGAAGTTAGCAACATGCATATTATGACAGCATGCAAACACTACACTGATCTGAACTTACCACCTACTCTCACGGTGACCGACACAGGTTGAACTCTGTTGCTGGTATTTTCTCTACACACATAAGTTCCATTGTCACTCCAACTGATGTTATTGATCAATAGCTGGATTGTCGTACCATTTAGGGGCCTGGTGAGTTTAGTCAACCTTTGGGTGCCACGATACCAAGAAAACTCAACTTTAGACGAATTCACAACTCCAACAACAGTACAGTGTAGCTGCAGTTTCTCACCCACTCTAATTGTCACATCATTTGGTGTGTATAATAACACTCCTAAACGTTAATTGAAGGAAATAACTGATGAGAACTGAATACATGTGATTGACTGATCGGTCAAATTTGTATTGAAGTCTGCATCAGGCCAGTGGCAGCCATAGCTTTGATGCCTCTTTCTGTAGCATAAAGTGACTAGTAAGGAGTAAATTCCTGTAATTACAAGCTAACTACGACACATGACTTGTACTCTTATAAGATGGAATATTGCTATGTACAGCTGCAATATTATGGGTTACCGTAAACATTGTGTCTCTATAACTCAAAAGAAACACAGAACTACATGTAGCACAATTTGCTTTCTTTTTTGGCCAAAGGATTTTCTAAAAGAAATAGAAGACATGTCCCCTGTGTTTCTATAGAGCTTAACTTTAAATCTACTAGTGTTCTATCACGAATGTCGTTCTCTGATTGGCTACCATACTCACTATCTATTCTGTGATAGATATTGAGCAGCGTAACAATTTACCCTATGACTTGTTATTTAAAAAATAACAGCTGCTTCTTTTGTTTTTTGAAACGTCTATGAGGAGGGATCGATTTAGATATATATGTTTTCAATGACTAGTAGATTTATATGGAAACATGTACTAAAACAATTAGGTTATTCGTTCTCGATTTCTATGCATTATAGTTGACTCAGGTCGCACCCTTGTCAACTATCACGCAATGGAAATCTTGCACAAGCTCGTAATTAAATTGCTTGATAGGAACCCTCATGAAAGTTTGGGAGAATTCAAAAAAGCTGTGGATTAACACTCGCCTTTAAGCTCATTTTCTGAGAGCATTTCTCATTCTCCCAAACTTCCACTCATGTTTCCATGGTGAATGTTTTTTATTTCTTAAAAAAGACAACAAATGTTCAGAATATTAAACTTACAAGGGGTTAAAGCTGAGTTAAAATCTTCAAACCTGAAAACAAATTTTAAGACTAGCTAGGATTTGAAGGAGGATCCTTCCCGTCTCAATCCCACCCTTCTGCAGAGGGGTGAGGGGGGTGGCATCTACTGTTAAGTTTCCACTTAGAAGAGGTGCCGCAAGGTTAAAAGATAAAATGTACATAATTTGTGCACTACATGTAAACTTTCATTAATATTGTATTGAACTAAGACTTAAAGGTCCCATTTATATGGTTTTTTAGGGTGCCCAAGACAACCTACCTCCCCTCCCATCGTCTAAGTGAAAATCTAAAGTGTTAACTTAGAAGAGGTGCTGCAAGGTTAAAATTAAAGTAAAATGTACATAATTTGTGCACTACATGTAAATCTTATATCAATAATATAATCTGAAATAACACTTAAAGGCCTCATTTATATGGCCTTAAGGGTAACCGAGACACCCCTTATACCCCTCAACTGAGTTAATTAACCTGCTCGAGGTAATTTTTAGCTTATTTCTCCGCAAAATTCAACTAACCATTCACCAACCAACCAACCACAAAATTCCAACCAACCATTTCGAGGATTGCAAAACCATCTTCGAGACAAGACAACTAGGGTAGGCAGGATGTCTTGAAAACCTCAAAAGACATCAAAACCGAAAAACCTGCGAAAACCGAAAAACCAAACCAAAAATTGGCCAGATCCCCAAAAACTAGAAATTCTATTAATGAGCTATCTGTAATCCTACATCGGAACACTTTGAGAAGGGACTAGTTTTAGTACTTTTAGTAGCTTATTTCTCCCCAAATTCAACCAAGGAACCATTCACCAACCAACCATTACCGCAAAATTCCAACCAATCTTGTTCAGGATTGCAAAACCATCTTCGAGAAAAGCCAATTCGGGTAGGCGAGTTGTCTTGCAAACTGCACAAGACACCAAAAATGAAAAACCTGCAAAAACCAAAAAACCAGATCCCCAAAACTAAAAATCCCATCAATGAGCTTTTTGTAATCCTACATCGGATCACTTTGAAAAGGGATTAGTTGGTTGCATCATCACCCGGGTAATGATGGATAATCGATGTGTGATATTTACCCTTTTATTTAGCCCACAGTTTGTCACGTCAAGTCAGTCATTCACTCTTAGCTTGCGGTCATCAGCTTTCGTTTACTCAGACCAATCTCCAATAATTCTCAATGGCTCACGAACACTCTTCTGGCCAACCCGTTCGACGCTCAACTCGACAGAAATCTTCCAAGAAAACTCCCGATTTTCTCTATTTGGAGCTGCCGGGGCAGTGGCAGGATTTTAACTTTCTAGATGAAGATTTACCACAACCAACCAAGCAGCGTGTGGTAGCACCAGAAAAGGGCTCGCCTTCTGTTCAACAGGCTCCTTCAGCCTCCGCCAATCCAGCTCGTCCATCAAATTCACACAATTTAGAACTTGAAATCCGCGTAACCGAGGTCCAAAATCAAAAGCTGGCCCTCGAACTCGAAGTTTCGCGACTTCACCGTGCTGACGGCAACGCAGTTTTAGTACTTTTAGTAACTTATTTCCCTGCAAAATTCAACCAAGGAACCATTCACCAACCAACCAACTGCAAAATTCCAACCAACCCTTTTGGGGATATTTGCAAATAAACCATCTTGGGGACGAGACAATTCGGGTAGGCGAGTTGTCTTGCAAACCACAAAAGCCACCAAAACCGAAAAATATGCAAACCAAAAATCCCATTAATAAGCTTTTTGTAATCCTACAACGGATCACTTTGAGAGGGGACTACATGTAGTTTCAGTACTTCACTTTATCTTATACAATTGTGGAATGGTTTATGATCCATGTAAAACAGCACAGTTGATGTGATAATGCATAGGACAAAAGCAAAACAAGGAGCAAAGTAGTCATTAAATTTTGCAACTTGGACAAAAGGGTAAAATAATAGGATGTTATTGCTCGTTAACACTGAACATGAGCCCGTGGAATATAAGCGTTTTGTAATTGCCGATTCGAATGTTATGTTTCATGAGTTGTTAAGTAGATATTAAATCTGTAGATAAAGTTGACTGCTTATCATGAAAATCCCAAATACTGTGCTTGTCCTTGTCACTGAAACATTCTATGGGCCCGTTCAAATGTACATCATTCCATTGAGATTAAGGTAAATAGTATTTTACAAGCAGTTCGTAATTCACTCTACATATTCATTTAAAAGCTCCGAATCGAAGTAATAATCTTAAATAACAATAATTCAATTTAATTTACCCAAAATTGCAGGTTCAACGGAAATACTAAGACGTACACGTGTGTAAAATAACAATTGCGATCATTAATTACCAAACTGAAATGTACATTTCAAATTGTGTACATGTGGTAAAACGACGTCGGGATATCAAGCAGTGCAGGTAATTTGTACCACTAGTCAAAGCTATACATCGCCTAATTTGAGCTACGTTATGGGATTCAAATGCACATGGATTTGATGGAGAAATAACTCGTAAAGAACTAGCAAGTAAGATCTCACAATGCCATCTCATGCATAATTAAGCCATACCTGAAGAGAAGTTGTTTTGGTGTTTTGTAATGCCCGCTTCCTCTGAGCCGGGAACATATTGAGCCTCGCAAATTATGGAACTATGGAAGAAAATGCACAGCGAAAACAACAGATGCAGAACTCGCAAATCAATCCACGATTGCAGCCGTCTACGAGCCATATTCCATGTTCAAACAGCACATGATATCTTTGCATGACTGCAAATACTTCCTGGAACAGGCCGTTGCTATAGTTGACTGAGCAATTTGCATATGATCTTGTGAACACGCAATAGTTCATTCGTCCCACAGATTGATAAATCATTGTCCGAAGTTTACATAAACTTGACATTTTGCTCCAGAATAGCCCATCTTCTGCGTCTTCAGCACACTACTAATTTTGTTCTATTTCAATGCACAACAAATATCGATTTCCAACATCGCAACTTTCAGTTTTTAGAATTGTTTACATTATTTTATGCAAATATTTCCACGTGAAGGAATATTGTTTATCTGGGCCGCCATTTTGAATGTTGCGCGGCGGGGAACTGGTATTCCTCTCCGCTCATAAAAATACTTCGGAAGACTGGGATACAGTTGTCTCGAGCGCGGGAAAATGACGTCATAAAAGATCTACTGGAGTATTGATGAAGCCTGCTTGACACATTTTTGACTAAAGTACAACTCCAGGTAAGCATAGAAAACACACACCGTGATTTTTTTTTTTAATTTAAACTTAAGGAAATAGTAGAACATCGTTTCTGGCGCTTTGGAAGCTACAGTCGAACCTCCTTTAGGGGAAAAAAAACATTTTTTTTTTCTTATCACAGCGGACTGTCCACGCATTCATCTAAATTTAACCTCTCTGCATCGACCCTCCCTCCACAACGACCATGAATATTAATTAAAGCGCGGTCTATCTGTCACAATCTACACAACTTACAGAATCTCTCGACAACGGTTTGTTTTCATATGACTGATCAACGTTAAATACAAAACCCTACTTTTCATTGTGAAAAGTCACGAAACGACTTGATCCGTACTGCGCGCCTGTAGTCTCTGTTTGTTTGTTTGTTTGTTCGCTCGTTTGTTGTTGTTTTATTGATATATTTTGATTGCGTTGGGTATTTATGTCTTATAATCTGACCATTGTTTACACCGTCAAATAAGAGTAAGGAAACAGTCACTGCAGACAGGAAATACAACCTGCAGTTTTAAACCTCGCTCGTTTAATGTTTTAAAACAATACATGTTATCACTTTAAGAGCTATCGTGTGCTAATTAAAAAGATGAATAGTTATGCAGATACATGTTTAAACATAGGTAGACATCTAACATCATCATCATTATCATCATCATCACAATATGGCGTTATGGCACCAATAGAGCAAGAGACAGCTAACTGAAGCACGAGTAATAATGATTGCGCGTTTAACCAGTTGTCTTCTAATTTTCTCTTTGTTCTCAGAGGCTTCCTAGGGAAATGACAGGAGGGTAAAAGGAGAAAAAGAGCGTTTTTTCTCCTTTCTCTCCGGCAGAGTTTAAACTGCTCGCCTAAAGCTTTGGCAGCAGGAGAGAGGCGTCTGTGGCGGACAGATCTAGAAACTAATTCTGATGTTTAATTGACAAATTTAGGTCAGTTTAACCTCGATTTAACGATACGCTATATAACGAAGTCCTCGGTAAAGCGAATACTATTCTTCGCCTCAGTATCACTGAAATATATGGAAAAGAACCTCGATACAGCGAAACCTGGTTGTATCGAACATATTTTGCCAGTTCCTTCACGGTCCCGCGTTAAATTGAAGTTCCACTGATGTAGTACCATTCTTGTTGCAGAGATGGATGATGCGTCGACTTCTAAGGGCGCTGGTGAACGTTCCTTTTGCCACGAAGAGGAGGGAGAGCATGAGGAGGTGGAGATCTCCATCGCAGATGGTTTTGGCAGTTACGATTGTTTCATGCAACCTTTTGAATCTCCTGACGAGGGAGATGAGCAAACAAAGGAGCTGGAAATGGAGTGTTTCGATCAATTAGACAAGAACAACTTCGATCATACGGTAACTGCTGTTTTTTATAATTTTAATAACGTAGAGGAGCCTCCGTTAAGATTTAGAGCTGTGCTATTTAATCATGGCACTAGCTTTACTACTCGCGAAATAATTTCCGAATTCTTTCAACTGAAGTTGAACGCGACCTATAACACCTGCACACCAGTCCAAGGAGGGCGACTCTATGGGGAGGCCCCGTCCAGAGGTTTAAGCTCTTACCTAGTTTTGTATACAGCTTGGACATAAAAGGTACTCCTTTCTTATTCCTTCTATAGAAAAACGTAGCACTTTCACATACACCGTATCCCTTTTCTAAACTCTTGGAATGAATTCAAAGAACAATATTACTGATCGGGAACATCAAGCAACATCAGAAGAGATGTTAAACAAAGAACGAGTATCATTTATTTAGTTGCTGTCCACGTTATAACTTAATGGCAGATTTCCCTACCCTTTCATTCGCTTTCACTCCTTTTATGTACCTGAAAACTGAGAAGGTACCTCTTTCGGACGGGGCTTCCCCGTACTGACTTTTACAGGAAGTACCTCCATCCTTCCCGAAACACCAGTTGAACGCTGTAATATTGTTTACAGAAGACTTGTGCTGCATCGAGCTCAACTGGGTTTTCCCAAGTCTTGTCACCACTCTAAATGGATGTTGTTCAAGGATAATATAGCATGACATCACAGCTGCATGACGGGTCAATAGGGAAAGAAATATCAGTTGAATCTTAACCACACTCGGTCTTCAGTTTAAGGTGGCCGCACACAATTTTTTTAATTGTAAAACACAATAAAATGTATGTATGTATTCAAAGAGTACAGCCCACGATCTGTAATTTTCGTGCGCAAGGATTGCGAAAGCAATCATGGCGTCGATACAGCAATCATTTTGTTTCAATGCCCGCCCTTTCTGCGCTATTTCTTCAAAATTAAGGGGCTGTTTACAAGGAGGGAGGGTTATCCAAAAAGCTGATAACTCTAGGTAGGGGGCAAAAAATAGCCCGGGTTTACAAGCAAAATTTGACAGGTAGGGTAAACCTACAACCCGGGACAACTCAATGCGCGGTTACACTTTAAGGGTGGAACGATAAGAAAGTTAACCCGGGTAGGCGGGTTAACCCTACATGGAGTGTTTGCAAGGGACAATGTTAACCCGCCTGCCAGGGTAACCCTAGCACGCAGATAGGGGTACCCACCTACCGGGGTAACCCTAGCACGCAGATAGGGGTACCCACCTACCGGGGTAACCCTAGTATGCAGATAGGGGTACCCGCCTACCGGGGTAACCCTAGCACGCAGATAGGGGTACCCGCCTACCGGGGTAACGCTAGCACGCAGATAGGGGAACCCGCCTACCGGGGTAACCCCAGCTGCCTGCTAAACACGACGAAGAAAAAAACGATGAAATGTTTAAGTGCTAGGGTAACCCGCTTGCTAGGGATAACCCGCTTGCTAGAGTAACCTTCTCTACTTGTAAACTGGCCCTAAATTGAACAGAGTATCTTTGATAGTAAGGATGCAAAGAACCCAGCAACAGATTTTTCCCAGCAGCAGATTTTTCTTTGTTAATAAGTCAAAAATTGCGATTGTATGCGGAATAGCTTTCTCGGAAACACACCTGTTTCTCGAGAACCACTCAATAAATTTACGAAACTTGGTAAGAAAATACCTAAGAAAATGGGTGACTGGTGTATTGATACAAAATTTAAATGTTTGAAAAGGCTGTTGAAGAGTTCAAAAATCAGAAACACCTAACCCTGTGGACTTGAAAACATGAGAGGCGTTCAAAAATACTGACGTCATTGGTATCACTTGCGCATGACCAAATCATAGTTGTAGTGTTTTCTTATAGCGAATAAGCGTTTCCCAGCCTAATTAGCGAAAAAAAAAAAGACACTCCGAACACGCTTGTTTATTGAAGGGAGAACGTTTTGGGAAAAATCAGAAGACGGATTCCGCTCAAAGTTCGAGCAATAAGTGCAAAAATTACTTACTAAAAATATACTCACAGCAAATTAACCTTTTGAATACTATTTGAAACTTGTCACTGTAGTTCATTTCTCCAGGTGACCCCGCGATGAAAATCCCAAGCATTCTCGAGAAATTGAATGTCAACCCTCGGAAGAATGTTTCACGTCTGTGTTTTCAACTAACGCGAGACATCCGTTTTAAGTGAAATATGTTTAACTTCAAGTTCAATTTTCTCTCGCGGGGTCAGCTTGAGAGCCTAAATCTTGATAGGATTTTCTTACCTTTATTCAAAATATTACCATGCTTTGAGGGTGTTTTGGTAACTAAATTTTTGCCATTATTGCTCGAATAATGTGCGGAAATCATCTTAATCGTTTGGAAAACGCATTAGTGAGCAATTTCGAGAAGGATTACCCAAGTTAGCGAAAATTCCGTAGCAGGCGAATTCTTGAAATATTGCAGACCGATAATATTGCTTTGTAACTTTTGTGCCACGCTATGCAAAATTTAGTTGAATGATTTCCTTGTCTTGATTTACAACACCAATGTGATTTTGCCTTGCAGGGAAATACCGATGACGACCAAAATAGGGAGACAAAAGGCAATTTTCTAGAAAATCTCTTGACCGAGATAGATTTAACATCCATAGAAAAGAGCTACCGTCGCCATTTCATCAAATTACAAAGTCTGGTCGTAGAAAAAATAAACGAAGTAGAGGAAATCACCGCAGAGAAAGAAGAACTGGAGCGTAGCGTTCAGACTGCTCTTCAAAAGCTATGGACGAAAGAGGAAGAACTGCATTGCCAACGAGCGACCTCCTTTGAACGAGAAAAATGCTTTCTTGAGAACTTGAGACAGGAATCTGTGCATTCGGAGGAGCTTGAATTTCAGGTTCAGACCCTGATGAACCAGAAGGAGATGTTGCTGGAGCAGGTGTTTCAACTAGAACAACAGCTGTTGATGGTGAAAGGAGAAACGGAAAAGCGAAAGGAAGAGCTCGACCGCAAATTGCCAGAACTTGAGAGTACTCAAGAATCTCTCAAGAAGATGACCGCAGGTCTCATGGATCAGATCGTGGATGTTATGTCAGTTCACAATAAACAAACGTCTAGAGTTGTTGATGTGTCAACGTCTACTACAGAAGAAAACGGCTCGGATTCGAGCAGTTCTGAACACTGCAACGAAAGTGGAGAAAGCCTAGAGGATGATCTTAGTGCAGAGGTAGAGATGATTAATATGAAGGAACTGCACCACGATCTAAGAAACGAGGTAAAAAGCTTGATTTCAAGCATTCATGATCTCTGGTTCAAAGTGAATTCCAACTGTAACTCTTGTGACGTCGGAGAACAAACGGAAGAAGTCGATCCTCGGATACTGTTGAGCGAAATCTTGCAGGCTTTTTGCAAAGAAAAATCCATGGTGGCAGATCTGGAAGAGCAGAATGCGCGGCAACTTAAAAATCTGCAGGAAGTACAAGATGCTCATTGCTTAACTGAAGGAAGGATTCATCGGCTTCGGATCAAATTTTGTTCTCACGACGAAAACGAAGATTTGCAGACAACACGGGCAACAGGGATTCCTGAAACCACTAAAGAAACAGATGATGTGTTACAGAAGATTGAAAATGCGCTATCCAAGAATAAGTCTACTTTGCAAGAAAACCAAGACCTTAAGCGTCTAAACGCCTCACAGGGAAAGAAGATGGCAGAACTAAATGCACTGGTTGAAAAATTGAGAGAGGAGCACAGGCAATTATCAAATGAACTTGAATGGAAAAGTGCAAAGATTGAGAAATCAAGGCTATCGACGAACAAAACTATCGAAGACAAGGATGTGGAGATAGAAATCTTGAAAGAACAACTTCAAGAAAGTGAGAAAAATAAAGAGCAGCTTAAACTTGAATCTGAGACTGGGAATAAGTGTACTGATGATGCTTTGGAGAAAATGTTACAAAACAAAGAACGCACTTTTGAGGCTTACCAGAAGAAATATCAAAAAGAAGAAGTGGCACTCCGAGATGAAATAAGAGACTTGAGGGAAGCTTTGGAGAGGGCGAGTAGAGACAAGAACGATCTGCAAGAATACTGCGAGGTACTCAAAGCTGATTTAGAGAAATCAGAAATCTTGATCAATTCTGCTGAAGAAGATGAGAGATCGCTGAAAGAGTTACTTGAAGAAGAAAGGAAAAATGGGCAAAAGCTCTATCTCACCGCTAAAGAGCTGTACGACGAAGTCCACACGAAAAACCATGAAGCTCTGTCACAGGCTACAGCTGTTACGGTTTTGCAAGAAAAGGTAAGGACCTTGGAGTTGGAACTTCGCACAACAGTGCAAGACTGGCAAGTTGACAAGAAAAACCTTCGAAATGCCAAGGAAACAGAGCAGTACTTGCAGTCTTCACTACAGCAAGCACTAAAGGAACTTTTCCAGCTTAAAACGAAGAATGAAGAGGAGACTGGCGAGGGCAAGGAAGACATGATAACTACCGGGGCACCTGATGAAGTAGAGCATCAGAAAGCCTTACAACAACGATTTCACGAGCTTGAAAATCTCTTGCACACTGCGCTGGCAAAAGGTTGCCAGGACTTGGAAGAATATGCAGCGACGATTGGAGAACTTTCTGAAGAAAACAAGCTGCTCGAAAAAGAAGTCGACGAATATAAAAGGAGTTCATTAACCTCGGAAAGGACTAATCATAAGCTCAAAACATTGTTACGTGCAGTAAAGGATGACTTGTTGGAAGAGATGAAGGCCAGGAAGGAACTTGAAGTTCTGATTGTAAAATCAAACGAGAAAACGGAGCCTAGTCTAAGAGAAGACAGAAGAATTGATGCGGAATCTACAACATCGATAGATCAACTGCCAGGTGCCAGTAGTGAAGCTGGCAAAAGTAGCGATCAACTTTCCGCTCCAAGCGACTCTAATTTGCACAGCCAGAGGAGAGTTTCAAAAGTGACAGGATTTGCCAAAAGAAAGATATCCAAGGCTATAAACAAACGCTTTAGTTTACCCTCGATCAGTGCTACTTCACCAAGGAAAGAGAAGAAAGCGGGACAAACACCCGAGACCACAGACCGGCGAAATTCCGTTCAAACCACCGAGATCGAACGAAGAAGCGCACTTCCCGAGACATCCAAAATGGCTGAACAGGAACAGCGGTTAAGGGATCTTTTGATGACAGTGCAACGGGACAAAGAAGAACTAGAACAAGAGGTTGAATCACTGAGTGATGAGTTGCAAAAGACAAAGGTGGGACTACATAGTTACAGACAGTTAAAGGAAAGCCTTGGCGAAAACATTAATAGAAACGTCCGCGAAAGCCTAGAGATGAAGAAAGCCTTGGAGTCAATTTACGGAAAGACACGACGAGCTCATACAATGATAAACAAGGACCTTCATGGCTTGTTAGAAATTTTGAAGGAGAAAGACAAGCGTATGCGCAAATTTGAATGGAAGTCCGAAAAAGTCGAGAAGGAAAACGCCGACTTGGTTAAAACGGTAGCGGGACTGAAAGAAAAACTAGAAGATGAAGTCGTCCTTAAAGGGTTTGCCATGGACGAAAGTAGACAGTTGAGGGAATCTATGCAAACGATTCTTGAATCTAAAGAGAAAAAATTACTGGTGTATGAGCCCCCTCTGTTAATCGACAATCTAAACGCGGACATGATTTTGCCCCAATTTGGCAAGGAAGAAGTCCGCGCTATTTTGAAAGAAGTCCTTGGTCAAATTGAATGTTCCACTTCAGAGGAGGTTAGCAGCCTGAAACAAACGTCCGCGGAACAAATGGAAGAGCTTGCCACTATTCGGAAAGACAATGAATATTTGAGAAACTTACTAGATGTTGGCGTGCAGGAAGAGTTGCAAAGAGCAGAGGACAGGATTGTCTACCTGAATAGCCAACTAAAAATCAGCCAGGAGAGACAAGAAACGTTGCGAGAGGCGGCTATAAAAGACAAAGTTCAAGTAAACCAAGATGTCGAAAGGCTCTATGAACGCTACGCTGAGCTAAAGATTAATATCAAGGGCAAAGAGGCGGCTTTAGAGCGGTGCGAGGAGATTGAGGAAGCGTTGATAAGTGAAAATTCTCACCTTCAAGAAGAGATTGTAGCATTAAAAGCGCGATTCGGTGTGGATGGTTTACCACCGATCACAGAAAAAGCGGAAGCAAAGAGGGCACTAGAGGGCTGGAAGAGGAAGTGTCAACGACTTCAAGAAAGTTTTGACAGCGAAAACAATCACTTGCACGAAGAGAACAGCTGGTTGCATAAACAGTTACTCGAAGAAAGCGCACTATGCGAGGAACTGCGGCGATGCAACACGGGCCTTGAAGAATCCATCGAAGGCGCCGAGAAGAAAGTCAAAGAAATGCATCAAAAGCTTGAGGAACGCCACGAAGCACTTGCTTATTTAGAAGAGAGGCGAGTTGTGCTCGAAACCAAAATCGCCTGCCTTCAGAAAGTGAACGATGACTTACAGACTGAGCTGAGTAAAGAAAGGTCAGAAGCGGAGCAGAGCCTCATGGAGTTGAAAAACGAATACGCAGCCACGTCTAAAGACTTGAAAAGGCACCAACAAGAAGGCAACAATCTGGTGACCAAGGTGTTCTTGCTCGAAAATGCAAAAGAAAAGCTGGAACTAGAGCTAAAAGAAAAGAAACGTAAGATGATGATTAGTTCGGAGTCGTTCACCGAGGAAAGAAACAGGCTTAGTGAAAAAGTACGAGACTTGAGGATTTCACTTGAGGAGGAAGTGAGACGAAGGCTTGACCTGGAAGAAAAAATGCAGCAAATTCTCAAGATCTCCGTCATGGAAAAGGAAAAGAACCGAGTTAAACCCGTGGAGTTGGAGGAAAGTTCTTGTCTGGATCAAGATGCAAAGGTATCGAATTTGAAACAAGGCGTATAAGGCATTGAAGTCGGTTTGAAACTGTCGTCCTATTTTCCTGCTTAGAATTTTAACATTTCCTCAACTAAACAAGAACGTTTTTGGAAAGCTATAAGACCTCTAGTGCAAAGAGAAAAAACAGCGGTTTCATTGCAAAGTTTTTTAACTTTTTCTTAAGATGGCTCAAAACAGTTTCTAGCACTTTCCGAGACGTAGATTTTACCACTCTTTATCAATTGATGCTGCAATCATGATATCAGAAAACTGCCCAATCATTGGTGAACACGCTGCTATTATTTTCGTCACACAATAGGTTACCATAGCAACAACATGACCTGCTAAAAACACCTTGAATTTTAGCTTTGAGCGCTTATAACTCAAAACCGAGCTCGGTGACCCCCATTTTTTATTATCGAATTGTGATTAGCATGATAAGATGCAACTTTTTGCACAGTTTAAAAAAATTCTGCGAAGAGGGTTCAGAGCCACATTAAATTTTCAAAAATTTAAGGTGGCTCTGAACCCCCTTCACAGACGTTTTTTAAACTTTGTAGAAAGTTGCATCTTATCATGCTGATTACAATTTGATAATAAAAACTGGGGATCACCGAGCTCGTTTTTGAGTTATAAGCGCTCAAAGCTAAAATTAAGGGTGCTTTTAGCAGGTCATATTGTTGCTATGATAACCTATTGTGCCACAAAATTAACAGCAACTTATTCCCCGATGGTTGTACAGTTTGTTGATACCATGATGTTGGTGTCAACAAGTATAGAGTGGTCACAATGACCCAACAAACTCTAAGTCTTGAAAAGTACTGGAAACTGTTTCCAGCCACTTTAATATAACACAAATAATTCCTTCCATAAATGCAAATTACAGCGGTGCGAGGAGATTGAGGAAGCGGAGCCTCGAAAAATATGAGGTATAGGGAAACCTTCACCTGCTCAAAGATAGAAAGCTTCACCTTAATTGTGAACTTCCAACGACTTCGTGAACCCAGTAGTTCCTAGTACTAGTATTTTATAGAGTCGATACAAAGCATGTGAAAGGCCGGTGCAAGGCCCTTCCGGCACTCAATGGTTTGTTCAAAAAGCTATCATCCAATGATTGACCCACTTTTGAGATAATTGTGCAAACGCATTATCTCCAAAATTGTGGTCGCAGTAACACTTGCAGTGTTTGCAAATATCGGGGAGCACTGAGGGATGGCGCAGTGGCGAGAGCGCTCGCCTACCACCAATGTGTCCCGGGTTCGATTCCCAGACCCGGCGTTATATGTGGGTTGAGTTTGTTGTTGGTTCTAGGCCCTTGCTGCGAGGATTTTTCTCAGGGTTCTCCGGTTTTCCTCCCTCCTCAAAAACCGACATTTCAAAATTCCAATTTCGATCGGGAATTCGAGGGCCACTGGTTTGTCAGCTGAAGACTGTTGTGTGTCACCCTCGTTAAACAAAGTTGACTTAATTATTTAATTATTTATTTTATTTATCGTTAGATTCTTCCCTTGGTCTTTCCAATTTTCTTATCCATATACAGGCAAAACCTTTTAAGGCAGAACGCAACACCGCAAGTCCTAAGTCAATAGATGTTAAAAATATTCCAACAATAGCTGTAACATTTACCACTGAAGCCATGGAATCCACTGGCCAGCAAATGGGCACAGATGTTCCCCGGGAATGAATATTGTTCCTTTCAGGCAAGTATTACGTCTCGGTTGGTAAACGATGGGCAAGGTTACCCATCAATTAAAGCACTACCAGTGTCTAAGTTTTAGCGTGATAAGATAAACTGATAAACTCTCACTGGAGGGTCATTTATCTGAAGGATAATATCATACTAAATGATCGCTGGATAGCTACTTGTTATCAGCTTTCGATTGCGTCTGAGACTTACTTATGGAGAAACGTAAGGTGAATCATGAAGATTCTTAAAAATACAATTGCTGCCGGAAAATCTACAAACAACAACAACAAGATTGCTGGCTTTTAAAACTTTCTCTTTTTCTGTTTCAGGAAGTCAAATTTACAAGGAATCTCTCTTTTTTATATGAGAACGGATTTGTTTTTATATAATTCTGATCGTTTGGTCTACGTGCAGTTTTATTACTAGATAAATAACACGTAACAATGAAGAATTTTTCTGTGAAACAGGTTTATACAACAGCTGTCTAAAGGAATACCAGTCTTAAACTGGGAAAGTGATATTTCAATAAAGGTTACAAAAATTCCACCGCCTCGCCTTGTTTC
>Ga0126343_10000310_pt1 | contig 17776 bp, 10 predicted proteins | sample Cyp2metagenome_FD_92531 | JGI IMG/M metagenome (GOLD analysis project Ga0126343, IMG submission 92531) | Coral microbial communities from Lord Howe Island, Old Settlement Bay, Australia - Cyphastrea 2 metagenome | ecosystem: Host-associated > Invertebrates > Cnidaria > Coral ...
ACTACAAGGTGTTACACGATAATACAGATAGACAGGTGGTTACCATGGCTATTGGACTCTCACTTAACTACTAACTGTTGCCTTTTTTATGGTTATGAATATCGGCAAATTCTCTCCTCACATTTTTCAGGAGCTGATCAATAAAACTATGGAGTCTATAAATAGTCGTATCACTGCCATAATGAGAAATAATGGTTAAAGCCGCCGGGACTGAAGTCAATAAAACTGCCGTTTTCCATAGGAACTTGCACCATGTTAAAACGATGCTTATACGTTTACGACATATTTCCTACGAACTGTGTTGGTTTTTGGACGGTTTAAGATGGTTTTTTGACGATTTTGGCTATAAAGGAAAAAAACTGGGCTATGAATCATGTAGTATTATTTTACTGCCCTGCTACAAAACCATGCTAAACCGTAAAGAATCGCCAATAAAAACTTGAAAAACATTGAATTTTATTTCAACGTAGACAAAAATCGTGCAAGACTCCTTTTTTTATGAAGAAAACTATTATACAGAAAAAAAATACCGGCTTCAATGGACAAATATTAAATAACAGCCCCAAAAGTTAAGGGCTCTAGTGGCGCAGTAGAATAGTGCGAAAGTCGCGGGTCGAGGTGGAGTGTGAGAACTCTCACGGGTTCGAGACTGGTCACCTCGTCTGCTAGCTGTGTTGCTTTCTTTTTTACCTTTGTGTGGGTAATGAAATGTTCTTTTTGCCGTAAAATCTGCTGGCAAACAATGCTAGTGCACTACGATCAGTTCACTTTGGTCTCCGTCACATCAACGAACCCTCCCTCCACATATACCACTTACTGCCAACTCGACCGAGGTGAAAAAGAAAATCAACTTGTGAAGGTATCAAGGTATTTTTAATAGGACCGCAATTTAAATTTAAATTCAGAAAAACTAAGAGCGCGAGCTTAACCAGAGATGTGCAAAGTTTAATGCTATTATTTCCCGCACGCGCAATACCAACAATAAAATAATATTCCGCTCGGTTAAAATTCACCGCACCCTTATACATATTCAATTTTCATTTTTACCACAACAGCAGTTAATCTCGCAATCTTATTGACTAATTTGCTATTGTCAATAAGAGTCCATACCACGCTGCTCGCGTCAATGTGTCGCGCAATGCCTTTTTCAACACGCGCTCTGAGAAAAAAGTTATTTGACATTCATATCGTGGTCTGTTCTCTTATCGACAACTAGTACGCGTCATTATTTCGTTATCTTAAAGACTTTGATATTGTGGTAAAAAAACAAATCGAATGTGGTTTAGCGTGGTGTGTACTCGTATCGACAACGATACGCCGCATCACAATGGTCAAAACTTGTTGTAGACTCGCTCGGCTGCGCCTCGTGAGTCCACAACATTTTGACCACTGTGATGACGCGTATCGTGGTCGATGAGAGTACACAACACGCTAAACCACATTCGATTTGTTATTAATAATTTAAAAGTACATGACACACCAAAAGAAGCCCATGTTGTGATTTTATTTCAATTCCGCTTGAACTGCGCACAGAATTCATCAGATTTTATTTCGGCTAACGTCCTTTCCTCTTGGTTGTCGAACGTGCGACAACAGATCAGATGTGATCTGAATAGCAAACATAGCTTCTTGTAACGCCAGTCACAGTGGTGCTCACACATATATTAAGGGTTTCAACGTGACAAGACAAAGGGAGGCAGTAATAAGGAACTAACATGTCAACACATTTATTGGCAGTACAAGGAAGTGGTGTAGCTTTCCCCTCCCTTTTCTATTGGCTTTCAGTTAACATGTCGAAAACGTCAGGAACCGATATTATATAGGAGATCCGGGAGGACACTGCACGTATCGCGATTTATATTAATCATATAAGCCATTTCCTTCTAACACCCACAGTACACCCGGGAGTACATTGAGTAACAGTTTTGTTTTGATGGATCATTGACATTCAGTTTGAAGTTATTTCTCTTTATACCCATTCAAAAAAGCTGCTATTGACTATACCCTACTTGTTTTACTAGTTTCTGGCGTCATAATACCATCCAAACAAAATTGCATCGGATTGGTTGGATTTTGTTCGATTAGTTCGAAAATCGAATTCACAGCGAAGTAGGTGTTCGATTTTGTTCGATTGAGTTTGATTGGATATTTTTGTGCGATTAGATACCCCGGAACAAGTTGTACATGATTTATGACCATTTATACCTTCCTTGAAACGTTCTCCTTGAGCGTGAGTCTTTTTAACTCTTTCTGATCCAGCAAGGTCTACCAGATGAAATTTTGCCTTCTTAAATTCAGACCTGAAAAAGAAAGAATTTGAGAGTTCCAGTGCATTCATTGCTCTCTCTGTAAAAACATATCACAGCTGTTATTTTGCCTTTTGTATATTTTGCCCACTGCACAAAGTTAACACACAGATACTATTATTTTTTTCAATTTTGAATAACCTGATCATTACTATAATTGTAGTGATAAATTAAATTACATGTCACCAATGACATGAACACTTTCCCCACTCCAGGTTGTACTAGTGGCCTAGGCCTCCAGCTTAACAGAAAAAATAAAGAGGCCTGAAAGGCAGAGAAAAATTCAGAGGCAGCTTTTCACTGTAGGTCCCTATCTTTTATATAAGCAAGTACAACAACCAGTGCATTATAAGATTAAAATACATGTAACAAAACTGCCCACAGAGCAGCAGTTACCATTGCTATTTATGAAAGTTTTTGATTAGTTTTTGACAACGTTTTGACATCATTGACATGTATGGCTTACGTCTTAAATAGCTAATCAAACTGCGACAACTTGCAGCCAGTTTCAAACATCCACACATTGAGACTTTGACGATTAGAAATATCCACAAGAGTTTAGAAATGTCCACAAGAGTGAGTGGTGAGTTTGAAAATAATGTTTTCAAACATCTTCGCCATTGACAGTTTCCATCTTTTGAAAGGCCAGTTCAAATATAAGCTAGCAAAAAGTTGCTCAAAAGATGTCAACAATTGAAAACTTTCTTGAGATTGCAACAGTTTGGTGCATTAAGCACTGTAATTTAGGCTTTTTCTTACCCCTTTAGCTCTTTTTGTTCCAGTGTTATGGTAAATATGGCATGGGAACGGCTTGATCTGCTGTTCATGGCAGTGGCTCCTGTAGCTCTGGAAGCTGATCCCTGCTCCAAACAGCGCACCATGTCAGCCCCAGATGTTACTGCAACCTCCTGTAAACCAGCAATCTGCAAAAACAGTTTTTGATGTGCAGTTAAAACAAGAGCTGCATGCAGGCTGACATATTCATAGCATTAAATGCAATCAAGATTAAGATATTTAACAGCAAATACATGTAATTTAAATTTTCCTTTAGCATCATGCATATATTGTATGAAATATAATTGTGATGTGGTTGAACAACATGACTTCCAGTCACTGATAATGATTATAATACAATGCATTTAATATCATATATCTTGGGAATATTATTCAGACAACCTGACTTGAAAATAAATGTTGTTTTTCAAAAATATTCAGCTGTAGGGTGAGATCAGGGGTCATCATAAAATGACACCTATGGCAGTTGCTCTCAGTCCAGTGATGTCAGCCACCTAGTCAACCCTTGAATGAATTTAACACACCAGCTCAGACCACAACAGCCCAGGGCGATATGTGCACATTGACATACATGTGCTGGGTATGTTGCTTTCTCTTTTTGAACAGTAATCCGAGAGCTTGAACATCTCTGAGAGAACTGTTGGTTCAATGACTCATGACAATCTAATGTCAGTTCCCAGATCTACAACAAACTAGACTATTATATATAGCTTGTTTTCTAGGAGCAATACTCAATTTGCTGACTATAGCGGACTATGAGTCACTCATACCAGAGTGGGGACTTTTGGGGACGTGAAGTCTACATATATTATAAACACTACAGATTTTCATCACAACATAGCTAGTTACCTTGATTCCTCCATCATGAGTTTCCCTTATGGCTATTTTGGATTCTTCAAGTGAGCAGGGGTTCAAAAGGTCGTGGATCTCCTCATTGTGAATCTACAATAATTTTAATTAATACAAATCATAAGCAGCTTGTCTGTTGAAAGCATAGGTAGATTCAAGATTTGGTCCTCAACCCAAGGACTAAGAAATTTCAAGTATCCTTGAAGGTAAGGATAATCTAATATTACATAAAAGTTCAAGAATCTTTGCAAGGACCTAATTTGGTCCTTTGGGGAGTACTGAATGTCGAGAGTCTTGGGGATCCTTGCAGATACCTTGTATAGAATCGTATAAACTTGAGGGATCTTTTAGCTTAGGACTGAAAGATTGTCCAGTTAATTTAATAAATGTACCTAAAGATCCTCCAGGATCTTGGGAAAATTTTAACAGGGGTAGCACCAAAATTGTCATCTTGCGTCTTGTTTATATACCAGCTGAGCTGAATTAATTTATTGCCTTCATCCCACGGTGAAACAAGTCACGCCACTTTTAATTTGAATAGAATGATCAATGAAAGTGCAAGCAGTCTGATCGATCTGCAATACAATATAAGTTTAATGCATTATACGTTCGAGCTGATTGTGTCGGAGATTCATTTATATATTGATAGTCCATACCTCTAAAAATGACGCTTTCAAAAGGAATTCTGTTTTGTCCTTTCTCTCATCAATCCAGTCAAATACAGTTTTGATAAGCCGTGGAATCACTCCTCTTTCTTCGGAAGTCTCGTTTGACATGGTGAAAGCTGTTCCCATTGAATACGTTTTTCCCGATCCGGTTTGGCCATATGCTAGAACTGTGGCATTGTAGCCCTTAAAAAATCCCTCCAGCAACGGGACCACAGTTTCACTGTAAAGATCTTCCTGTCTGCTTGAACTGCCGAACACATAATCGTACGTGAAAGCTTTGTCGTCTCCGATAACAACTTGAGCATTCCCTGGAACACAGCGGATACATTCTTTACATCCATCGCCGGTTTCTTTTGGAACTAGCGGTCTGATTCTCAACGCAACTCGAACCGGGATAGTCTTTTCCTTTTCCTCTGGCATAATGATATGTTTCTTGCGATCAGAACTACAAAGTCACAAGGCGAATCTTTTTAAAATTATCACATAAATATTTTGATCGCTTGAAATAACCGCCAAATTCGATTACTACCCAGAAATCAATGAGCGCTGAAAAAGTCAGCGGCTGCTCCCCTTAGGACCCAGTTCCATCGCGGCTTTAACCAAAGGATGACAAACCAAACATGGCGGACGATGGTTGGGTAATCGCTGCACAAGACCGATTTCCGTTGCAATAATAAGGTACTTAACCGCCAGTATTTTATGCAGGGCTTTCCAAAATGTTTTTCTGTATAATTTTATTGCTACAAAATGTTCTGATCATGTTTGTTACAAGTGATAGTGGTAACTTTCGAATTGCCGTGATAGGTGATAAAATGCGTGATCTTAATCTTGATTTTGTGTACAGCGATGAGATTTGATTTTTCGTCGATAAACCAAGTTAGCCTGGCATGATTTCAAGAATATGATTTTTATTGTCATACAAAGATTTGGGCCAGAATCTCTGAACGAGTGTAGCACGTAAATGTACGTGTAGAGGAGGGCCATGGGTGAGCCCAAGGGGCGGTGATAACCTTTTAAGCACGAATTTTGATTAAATTAGCTACTGATAGCAATGTTATTTTTCATGGATTCATGCATCATGTATGTCTTTTAGTTTCTTTTCACCTGTCTCACAATTTTTTCCTATAGGGCATAAAATGGTCACAGCTGGGCTCAGTACATATGTGATTGTACATTGTATGTGGAGGGGATACAATAGCCATCAGACTATAGCCTTCAGCAAATCAATGGTTATTTTTTGTGTATTAGTATAGTACATGATGACACTAAATGCCTTCAGTTGTATTTGTTATTAATTTTTTCAACAGGCCCTTAAATAATCACTGGGTGATCTCACTCAGTAGATGGAAAGTAAGACCATAAAGCAAACTCCCTCAGTTGAAACTCCTGCATTCCCTTCACATCATCACATGCCTTCTTCTGGTGGCCCACCTCCTGTACCTGGTAGGGGACCTCCATCCTCTGGCCCCCCTCCTATTCCATCTAGAGTAGATCTTGGTGAAGCACCAGTGGATGTCGCCAGCTCTATTAAAAAGCCAGGCAGAGATGACTTACCTAGTAAAGGATCTCCAAAACCCAAGTATGAAGCATTTTTACTATAACTTGGATTATCCCCTCATCATCCTCTAACAAGGGTCCCACTTTAAGAAATGATTATGTATTATTTTTCTTCCTGTCATACTGCAGTGATGCACTTAAGTTCCTCAATCCAAAATATGCCTCTCAGAGATACCCCCTACTCCGCTTTACTGCAGTTTGTTAGCTGGTAGGGCCTTGATAAGAGGGAAAGGTTGTTCAGTAGCCACATGATTTAACTGGTTAGATTCTTGGACTAAGATTTCCACTAATTCAACAGTTTCTTTCCCTATACTACCCAGTGATTAGCTACCTACATGTACAATACCGAGATAAAGCCTGGTTTCCATATAATCGTCCGGGTCATCCGGATCGTCCCAGTCGTCTCAAAAAATGTTCAGATGATCGGGACAATCATATGAAAACGCTACCCAGACAATCGCAAACAACCCATGCGATTCAAAATTTACATGATCATCTTGATCGTCCAGATAAAACTCAATTCTATCCAAGCGATCGAGGTTGTCTCAGTCATCCGGGTCGTTTGCAATCGTCTGAGTAGCGTTTCCATACGATTGTCCCGATCGTCTGAACATTTTTTTGAGACGACTGGGACGATCCGGACGATTTTATGGAAACCAGGCTTAAGTGAACCAAAATTTGTGTTAATAACTCATTAAAAAAGGTGAGTGAATTAACATGAATACACATTTTGCTGCATTGGACCACATTTTGATTTTGTGATAAAGTAAAGGCATCAGTAGTTATCAGCTTTTTTGTTGTTAGCTGCTCTCAGTGTAAGAATTTTATGTTTCCAAAGGGCAGAAAAGTTCATGTTGTTTTGTTCCCGCTGAATGTTGCAGCTGTTTGATACATACCATTTTTTTATTCGTCCAATTTGGAAATAAGATTATTTGCATTTGAGAAATGTCAACTTGTAATGATAACAATGACATGGCTTTCAAATGGCACAGATTTCAAGCGACACTAAATATTCTCTGAAAATCAATTGAGTACAGCAACTACAGACCTTCAGGACGTTTAGAACTGGCTTATGTCAAGGCTGTGGTCTAAGAGATATTACCAGGGGCCCAAAGGTTCCTAACTGTGAAATCCTGGGTGCCCAGCACTTAAACTTCTATGAGAAGAGAAAATTTGTCTAGTTACCCAAAAGCAAAAGCCAGTTGCCTGTGGCACTTGGGTTCCTCTAGAGCACAGCCCTGTTATGTGGAGAGTTTTTCTGTGAAGAGCTCTTTAATATACACTGTAGCATATGAATACCACTGGCACTTCCAGCCAGAATTTTAGATCTGTTTTAATCCTCTTTGTTTTAAAAAGATCTGTTGTGGTCTGTAGGTGTCTAATAGAACAGTGAAAGTCTTAGTCCAAGAATCTGGCCAATCAAATCATGTGACTTGAGAGCCAGCTTTTCCTCGTGCCAAGGCCCCATGGGTAAGATACACAGGCAGGTCTAGGACAAGAATTTCTCCACTCCTCACAAATGCACACACTGAAATTTTTTTTAATTTTATCATAATTATAATAAAAATAATAGTGTAAATAGGCAGGCATATTCAAATAAGTGGCCTTGTTCTAATAAGGTCCTTAATTGCATCCTGCGCTTTAAGAATACTGAGTTGAGTTTCTTACTGAGATGAGAGTGATTTACATGTATTTACCACTAACAGTAGAACCAATTCATGAACACTTCTCACCTTCCTTATAAGCCTACACCTTTTTTTGGTACTGTTCACTCTATGTACTGTATACGCTCTTGTCAGCTGAGTTTTTTACCTAGTATACTTCACTAGGGGAGCCTGCTTACAGGCTTGATTTAAGCAGACTCTTCCTTGTACCAAGTAACGTAATTTTGAACGTTTCTTTCAGGTCTAAAGGGAGACCTGAAATTACTATCGTTTCAGCAAGACCAATAGATTCGACAGGTGTTATACCTCCTCCATCAGCAACCAGTCCACCAGAAACTGAGATACCCAATGTCCCACAAAAGCCAAGCCGAAAACCAAAGGGCCGCGAACCGCCACCTCTACCAAAGAGCCGACCTGTGAGTGAACTCACACTAGGAACAGATGAACAGGATGAGGGGTCAGTAGTTAGAGAGAGAGTCGAAAGGGAAGTGGAAGGGAATATTAGCAAGTCGAAGATACTGAAGGCATCAACTGTTCCACCGGTTGGATCACCAGTTGTTCCAGCGCGTAAGCTACGAGAGGGGAAATCTAAGACTTGTGATGTTTCTGGAGAGAATTCTAACATGAGTGTGGCCGATAAATCGGAATTATCCCGCCAAGCAGAGATTGGGAAAGATCATCATACTGGGAAGAAGCCTGTTGCCGCGAAACCAACCGTTGTCAGAGCAAAATCTAACGAAAGCACACAAAATGACCCAAAGTCATCTGGTGAGGTTGAAGGGGAGAAAGAAACGAAGTTGGACAGCAATTCTGTTGCAGCTGAAGGTGCAACTACAGCGGGAAAGAAGATTAAACCCACAGTAATTGTCGCTGCCCCTAAACCTGGTAAGCAGAAAGAACCAGAAACAGAGGCGCCAAAAGGAAAGGACGAAGGAAAGGAGTCCAGCAATGAGAAACCAACAGCTGTTACCGTCAGTCAGGGAGGAAAACCCCCTCCTCCCGCCAAGAAACCCAAACCACCGGTCAAAGCGAAGCCTTCAAGCGTGTTAGAAACACCCAGTAAACCATCCACAGAAGAAAGCAAGCCGGATACTACAGCAGTTCCTAAACCCAAGGTGAGGCCGACTGTGATAGTGGCAGCTAAACCTCCTAAGATGAACGAGGCAGCGAAGCCTGACGAAGAATCTTCAAAGAGTAAAGAAGAAGGTCAAGCTCGTTTGAAATCAACTGCGGCTGCTGCACCTGTGGAGGCGAAACAACAAGCGCAAGACGAAGAAAAGACAGCCTCTGTCCCATCTAGGAAACCTAAGCGCGCGCCCACTATCATAAGAGCGGCACCCAGGCCTAATGTGCAGGACACTGGCGAGGAACGGAAACCACCCAAAAGACCGCAGAGAGGACCAAGCATAAGGGCGCCTCCGCGACGACCGGTTAGTGCTCCTGCTGAGGAGAATAAGGAGCAAGAAACACCCGCAGCGAATGGTCAAGACGAACCAGCCGCGGCTGTCTCCGAACAGGGTAGGGTACAAGAGAAAGCACCCAGGCCACCGAGGCCCATGAGCATACCCGGAGTTAAAGAAAACGGAACATTGAAAGATGTAAATAAAACCAAGGAAGCAGCATCTCCAGAGGAGGAGCCGACGGCTATGACTAGAAAAGGCTCAAGGAAAAGGCCTCCTCCACCCAGGCCTCCCACGGTGGAACCTGTTGGAGAGAAAGTGGATTCGACTCCAGAGACGCAAAATAAAACGAAAGACTTGGATGAAAAATCCAAAGCTAGAACCAGACCTCCTCCTCCCAGGCCTCCCGCGGTGGATAATGCAAGTGATAAGGAGGCCGCATCGGCGCCAGAGATACTCGATAAGATCGCACCACAAGACATTGATGAAAAATCCAAAAAGAAAAACAGACCTCCTAGGCCGCCTTCTAAGGCTTTAGACGATAAACCTTCCAAACAATCACACGGAGAAATAGAAGGAAGTCACGTGCAAGAGAAAAATAAGCTGGTTAGACCTGCTCCAGTAGCTCATAACGAGTCAAGTGACAGTAACAAAATGGTACACGAAGCTGAAACGCGAACAGTGGCAGAGTCAACACGTGACGATCACGTGCAAGAAACGTCGCATGCACGTGACTCTGCACAAGAAGCAACTCCTTCCACTGCTGAAATTCACGAAAAGGAAAATAGTCAGAAGGCAACATCGAAAGCCAAACCAAAACCAGCCAGACCTCCGCCTTCAACATCCTCGACAAAGACCAAACCACATAGACCGTCAGCGCCTGTCGCAAAGTAAGTGACATTGATGCTCTGCTGTTGTTTGCAGGTTTTGTCAGCATCCGGAGCTTGGTTGTTCAAAACCCTTTTAAACCAACCCAACGAAAATTTTGATTTCAGTTTTGTTACTTTCAGTGAGCTATTCTGCTTACATTGCTTTTCCTTAATTTTAAAGTAATGCAATCTCAAACTACACAAAACATAAGCGGCCAACAACTTTTGCATGCAAGAAAAATGATAAAATTTGGTTGCTTAAGTTCAATCCTGGAGTAGCGTTAACCGGCTTTCGAACAACCCAACCCGGATCATGAATTAAAACTTGTCACGTTTTGCTTCTCAACTATAAAATAATCGTCACGTGGTTATTCACTCGTAGGCATTCTCGTCCCCAGAGCCACGATACTTCTGACCTGCGGCAGGGATCGAGAGCTCTGGCCGGACCCGATTTTCTGAGCATGTGCAGTGTATTCGTTTCATATTCTCAGCCAATCACCGGAAGTCTGTGAATCGCGGACTTCCGGTGTTGGACAAAGCCAGAGCTCTTGATGCCTGCCGCGGGTCAGAAGGATCGTGGGCTCTGGGAACGAGAATGACTCGTAGGTTGAGAAATTCTAAAATGCGTTGAGGAAGAACTGTTCTCGACTTGTACTCTCAGAGGGCATTTATTGGACAGTCTCTTAACCTAACCGGACTTCTTTTATCCAAAAGAGTTTCTAGTTTTTAGTTTTAAAAGAGGGCCCTCCTCAAAAAGTCCAGCGGTTGTAAATCATTTTGATGAAGTGTGCACGCATGTGTAACACCATAGCTAGCTGTTCATCTGTGTTACCTTTATTATTAATTACCCTTTATTGTATTGATTTATTATATTGTAAAAACTTTTTTGTTAATTTGGTAATAAAGCTTGTTGTTGTTGTTGTCCAAGTCACGCACGAGTTACGAGGAAAAATATTAATAATAATAATAATAATAATAATAATAATAATAATTTACATAGTGCTTTTTCTATTACTATCCAATAGCGCTTTACAATGCATTTAAAAATATCGCACCGATAAAAGCAAAATAATCTAACTGATAAGATAACAAAACTGTGAAAATCAGAATAAGAACTAAGAATAATAAGCCCTCAAGGTCAGAGAAAAGTCAATGAATTTCATTTTGAGTCAGGGAAAAATTGACCTTGAGAAGAAAAGCCAGGGAAAATTAAAATAATCGAACACGGCTGATTAAGTGCCACTGAAGGCTGGAAGAAACATTTTGGATCACAGTGATCTCACTGACGTTTCACATAAATGGAGCAGGAAAATTTGTTGAAAACATATCAGTCTTCATGAATGGGTGAAAAGGACGACTGTCAGGGGAGGCTAGAATCCGATACTAGATCTAACGTTGTGTGTTTATTTGGTCAGGTGAATTTTAACTTTTTCAGGGAAAAGTGATGTCTGTGATAACTAAATTCATTCTAATGAGGCGTCTTGTTTTCGCAGGCCTACCAAAGAGCCAGTGGAAACGACTGCTCCAACTCAAGTGTCATCAGTCTGTGAGACGTACATTGAACCCTCTGCCATTGCTCTGTATGATTACGAGCCTACTGCAGTAGATGACCTGTCTTTTAATGTAAGAGAAGCTTCGCATGTTGTTTTAAACTTTCATACTCTGTATTCAGGAGAGGTCTTCTTGTGGGTTTGGGGAACAGATCGAGGACTTCCGGCGTCAAATATTTTCAATACAACTTCCAGCTTCTGCTATCAAAATGATTTTATCTGCAAAATGCACAGAGTGCAACAATAGTTTCATAATCCGCCAGAAATTAAAAGCAAATTTCTGCTAGCGGGTGCAAAAACCACTAGGTTGTTACACGCGGGTTTTTATTGTAGATTGAATGTGTTTAGAAGTCTTAAGTGTATTTATGTTATCTTCACGTTAGTAATTTGCTATTTTTGTCCGCAAACAGGCTGGAGATGAAATAGTGCTTTTGAAGAGGATAGACGATGAGTGGTACATTGGTCGCCTTGGAGACCAGGAGGGAATGTTCCCGGTCAAATTTGTTGAAATCATCGAGGATCTTCCGGAAGAAAAGGAGCCTGAAACCAAGGTATCGTTTAAAATGTACTGTTTAAAAGCGTTTATTTAGTTTATGGTTAATTTACTTTGAATTAATCAAAGGTGACTTCCTCATACTCTCTTATCAAGTCCCCTTCTCCTTTAATCCGCTAGAGAATAACTGAGCTTTCGGTCCAAGAAATGCCTGAGTCCGAAGTTATTATGAGCGGGCATTCTGATGAATCATTCGAAAACCCATGATTGGTTTTCGCACGCTCGGCGTGAGGTGAATGTATGTATTTTGCTCACTGAAAACTTCGGTCGTTGCAATAAACAATGCTCTAATTATTATTTCGTTACATTTCCGAACTAAGTTAGTTGTTCATAGCGTTTTCACCATTCCATTTTGACATCTTATCTTTGTAACTTGGTTGACTTTCTGCAGCCTGTGGAAGCGCCTGAAAGCTCTTTATTTGATGTGATGTCTTTATACGATTTCCATGGAAACGAAGAAGATGGCGAGCTTGTCTTCGCTGCAGGAGAGACTATTCACGTGATCGAAAAGATCAATGACGATTGGCTTAGGGGTGAATACCTTGGAAGGACTGGGGCCTTTCCGTGTGGTTTCGTTGACATAAGCGTAGAACTCATCGATAAATTACCTCAAAGTGAACCCAGTGAGTCAGTTTCCAAAAGCAGTGAAGGAGAATCTAACGAACTGGAGCTTGACTTGTACTGCAAAGCACTGTTCGACTTCAGTAGTGATGTCCCTGATGATCTTTGTTTTCAAGCGGGAGATATTATCAAAATCAAGCAGAAAATAAGCGAGGAGTGGTTTAAAGGCGAAACCAATGGACACGTGGGAATGTTTCCATCCGCTTATGTGGAAATGGTCAAAGATATGCCACAGGAAAAGACGCAGCCAGGTAAAAAACGAATTGTTTTTGTCTTCGCACAACTAGGTAACAAATTATTGTATTTAAAGCGCTAAGGATTGCTGCCCAATTTCGTTAATCTATGGTTCGTTATTTCGGGCAGCCGTGCACTTTATCAGTTTTATTTTGTTTGTTTTTTTCATAATTCAGGGTGCATATAAAGTTGTTGTTGTAGGTAACCGTAGCCAACGAATACAGACGTATTTTCGGCTGTCTCTTGTCTCCGCCGAAACGTCTGTGTTCGTAGGCTAGGTATGGGTAGCACGTCAATGGACCATTTTCGTATCCTCGGTATTGGACTGGAACTAGCATGCAGTGGAGGCCAGTTCCTCGGGCAATACCGAGAATTCGACAAGAATTCAACAGGTCCTCCTCCAACCAGTTGACAAGTAAACAAGCTTTCCGGTCCATTTACTGTATTTGGTTTTTTTCATTTTTATTGTCCCGAATTAGCACAGCAGTGCTTGATACCATGTCAGTTGAATAAAGGGATTTTTAGTAGACATTGTAGACGTTACTTTTCACATCTAGTCGCTGGACATGCTGAATCTGTTATTCCTTGTCGTTTTACTGCACGGTTGTGCCAATAGACCCCCCACCTCTCCGGCCCTATTTAGTAATTGTGGTGACTGAATCATCGCTGTTTATTCTTCCTTTCGACAGACAAGACAGAACATCTCGAGATCGAGTATGGTACAGCGCGGTACGACTTTACCGGCACAGCAACTGATGAATTGTCATTCAAGAAAGGAGACAAAATAGAAATCACAGAAAGAGTTGGCGAAGACTGGCTAAGAGGGAAACATAGTGGACGGGAGGGAATGTTGCCTCGATCTTTTGTTCAACTTTCGAAAGTGGAACCAGGTACGAGTTGTTTATAGAAAATCAGTCATCTGTGAGCGGAATAATCATTAATGGGGTCTGTTCGGACGATTATTCCACTGGTTTTATTGTATGTCTTGTTTCGATGGCTATTCCAGGCCGCGCCGTCAGAGATCAATAACAGACTTTTACTTTCTCGGGTCCAGTCCACAAAACCTATCGGGTGTTTTTAGGCCACACTACCCTGGAGAAAAATGAAAACGCAACAATCATCGCTTTTATTTGGATTTGCGTTCAACGCGAAAAGTTCCGTTTTCAAAGTGTATCAGTTTCGTCCACACGAAAACGAAAAGCCGGAGTTTTCAAAATCCTCCAGTCTGAAGAGCATTTTTAAAAATCTCCTTTCAAGTTCGTGACAGATTAGTGTGGGCGGTAGGCCTAACCGCAGAAATGAAGCTTGCGTTTCCAAATTTCTCTGGAGTAGTGGGGATGGGTCTCAGGTGTCACAATCCCGAAATACTGCTAGATTTTCAATTGATTTCAAAGCAGTTTGCTGTTCCTCGTTGAATGTGGTAGAAACGACGCCTCCTAGTTCAAATCTTCGGTCAAAGTAACTTCAAGTCAATTTTTGCTGCCCCCGACTGAAAATGTGCCGTTGAAAAAATTATGTCCCTCAAAATACGGTAATCGCAAATCACAGTCCAAAATAAATTTCTATGCTTTTGGATGTCTTGTCCTCCTTCTTCATTATGTTTTACGATTACGTGTTCTACAACAGAGAATTAGTTTTACTGATTATTGTTTCTATTCCTCTTAGAGCCTACCTCAAAATCTACAATAAAAAGTAGCAATCTAACAGCGAAGGCCAAGGCTTTGTTTGATTTTGATGGTGAATATGAAGACGAGCTATCTTTCAGGGTAAGTGTATACTGCTCGGTACGGTTCGAGATTGGTACTGAGGTGCGATAAACTAGTAGTGTCGGCGCTGGAGTGCGGATTGAGTGGTCCTGTTTCGAGCCCTATAGGTACTTTCACTGTGTTAGTGACTCTTTACACCGTACCCAGGTGTATAGCCCATAGGATGAAGTGAGTTTGCGACGCGATAATGTGAAGACTGCAAATTAGAATTGAAAGTCGTTCTCGTACTCTGTCACGAGCTCGTACTCAGATCTAATGGCAAATCCGGTCCAAGCCGTGGTTAGCCCTGTGATGGACATCCCATATAGGGGGAGTAAGAAAATACCCCCGTCAGCGAGAAAAGAGAGACAGCAAGCCGCCTGCGCCGCTCCATACGACGGGGGCTATAAACGCTCGAAACGTCAGCTTTCGAATCTCTTTAGGGTGGCCAATTCACATTATCAACCCAGCTGATAAAACCAAATTATCTCGTTATACTTCCCACCGACGCAGCACCAAAGTTTCTTAGAAACGTACCCATCTGTCTTTCTAGAGGGATTGTCAGCGACGATAGAAATACTCCTGGACAGGCGCCGCCCGAATGGCCCGCTAAGCTTGACCACTTATTGCAGGCTTCATTCAAAGTTGCGTTTTTGATTTATTACAGGCTGATGACGTCATTGTCTTGTTGGAGCGTGTCAACGACGAGTGGTTCAAAGGAGAACTTAAAAAGAAAGTCGGCCGATTTCCGGCAGCGTTTGTCGAAATTCTGACGCCGTTACCTTGAGCTAGGTTTGAAAGAAACAAATGACGAACTGTTTCTAAGGGAAACTGTGAGGCCCCATTGACGCGAGATGACAAAATCAGCAAGAAGACGAAGCCAGCCTCTATCCTAGGCTCTCCCTCCTTGTCGTTGAGGCAAAGGAGGGAGAGCCTGGGTACGAGGTTGGACTGAATTCCTTCATGACTGCATAATGGCTTTGTTACTCCTATTTTGCAATCGCGCGGGTGAAATGGCAGCTTTGACAGGCTGCGTTCAAAGAAACTATTGTTCTAAGTCGGATGGCAAGTTAAAAATATAGAAATACAGGCGAACGGAGCCTAATTTTTTTTCGCGCTTGGTATTTCGTCCTTACAGGTTAGAAAGCAAAACTCTATATTGTAACAACGAAATTCAGCCAAGTGAGTTTGAATACGTTGAAGTCTTCAAAACGCTGTTAAATTATGAAGTTGTACTCTTATGGAAGAGGTATAACCGACATAAACTATAAATTTAGATATTTGTGCTCGCGAGGCTCTTGTCACTAAGAATTATTTTTACAGTAGCTATATTAGCTATTATTTTGAACAGCGTGAATCAGACTTAGCACGGTTTAGGCGAACAGGATCATTAATCTCGTTTCATACTCGGTGTGTATTTTTTTTAAAATTAACAATAACGATCGATATTAGAACATGACGTTTCCTCGACGACATGTCATCGTTATTAAGTACAAATTATAGTATAAATATAATTTGTATTTGAATCTTTTTAAAAAGAAATGAATTTTGAATTTGAGGAAATAAAGACCAAATTGTGTAACAACGAAATGTACTGAAGTGATAGTTATCAGATTGTGATGCGTAATAACTTAAAACGTATTATAACAAATTGCAGCAGACACCGTCTTTGGTATCGCTTGCGAAAAAATTGGATGTAATTAGTGCAAAGGAATTAAAAATGGAAAACTTCATTAAGGACGGTGCCTACTATTGTTAGTGCGCACACTTTCTGCGCATCACGCAAGTCATGATTTAAGCGCGCGCTGGGGTAATAATAATAATAATAATAATAATAATAATAATAATAATAACTTTATTTAAGTCTCAAATCATTCTAGCCTATCACAAGTGCTCTACTAATTGGGGATACTGTAAATCAAATAAATAAAATAAAATCAATCAAATGTTGGTTTTTGAGGAGAGGGGAAAACCGGAGTACCCGGAGAAAAACCTCTCGGAGGAGAGTAGAGAACCAACAAACTCAGTCCACATATGATGCCGGGTCCGGGAATCGAACCCGCGACACATTGGTGGAAGGCGAGCGCTCTCACCATTTCCCCAACCCTGCTGACACTGACGCAATCAACTACGCTACTAATGAAACCAAAATTTTCCTACTGTGACCAAATCAAGTTTAATGAGCCTGTACTTAAAGAAGGAACACCAGAATAGCAGCATATCGCTAAGCAGTAACTGTTTACGTCTTTCAGCAGAAAAACTAGCTGTTATCTGTCGAAAATTATACTGCTGAAATCGAACTTTTATCATGTACCTGCGAGACACAATTTTTTACTTACTGGGGAGGTGACAGGAAAAAATGTAACGGGCACTGCAAAAGTTTTCAAAAAAGATCAATAACTTTTAAAAACGCGTGGCTACCCCTACTTTTTATGCTATGAAATGGAAGTGGCAAGCCTACTCAACACGTCATTAGTTTCTGGTTGTGAGCAAAAGCTGTTTAGACTGTATTTTAGCTGAAGCAGAGAAAGGCTGTCAGAGACACTAAAAGTGCTGTTGCAACGATTTTGTTATTAAAAACACACCAAAAATGGTTTTTGTCACCATATACCATGAAGTTTTAAGATCTTTATAAATATGTTAGCTTTTCGATGTTTAAAAGTGAATTTTACGGAAATCTGTGAAAAGATATCCTTTCCTTCTTTTTTCAGAAAAACGCTGATGTCAGCATTTTTGACGAGATTCAAGGCTAACTATCTCGGGAAATGCATGGCTACCCCAGTTTTTCTTTGTAGATTCCAATAGCCCTTTCAAAGATCTACTTTCACCACAGGTCACCCAAGCGTAATGGAGGACTGTGGCTGAATTGAAATATAAGAGTTTGTATGGAGATCAGGAGTTTGACATTTATTTGATTAAATTCGTTCAAAGTTTGTGTAATTTCCCGATTAAAGACTCTTGAACA
>Ga0126343_10000311_pt1 | contig 17754 bp, 4 predicted proteins | sample Cyp2metagenome_FD_92531 | JGI IMG/M metagenome (GOLD analysis project Ga0126343, IMG submission 92531) | Coral microbial communities from Lord Howe Island, Old Settlement Bay, Australia - Cyphastrea 2 metagenome | ecosystem: Host-associated > Invertebrates > Cnidaria > Coral ...
CACCGCTTGATCAAATAGTCTTCGGCAAACATTCGCAACGGGATGTTTTCTCGAGACGTCATGGAAAATCACTCGGGCATTACTAATGCGGATCACAAAGCCGTTAATTTTTGCTCGTCAAATAGGATATTATTTATCGCTTGTAAGAAAAGTATATAATGATAACAAATACAGTCAAAGAGGTTGATTTTACTTAGATAAGTGAGGAATCCCTTGGCCCGGATCTAAATTTACATCTGACTTTTGAAGAGTTGCGTATTTCAACTATGTAGGCACGAACCCAAAATGTGTTTGGAGATCAAACCGGGCAGACATCACTTTCCTGGTAGGGCTGCCAAGATACATATGGCGACATCTCGCGCCCTTCTGCTTTTTACGCGCGTCCGTCACGTGTTTTGGACGCTAAACAGAGCTCACGTGAAATACTATTGCCGCTAATTTACTGTTTGAAAACTTTACATGGCACCCAGCCGCGTGATTGACAGTTCACTTTAGCCGAAGAATTGATTGTTTGATTTGTGTACCAATGAAGTTTTGAATGGAAGAGAGAATCTAACAAAATGTCAACCATCGCTTCAGGCGATTGGCTGATCGGCTGACCTGTCACTCCTAATGTGTATACAAGCAGGTTTGCAGGCGCCAACCAAGCGGGAGTGAACTTCAGCCTGGTTTGCTTACAAAACCTTTCAAATATTGTTTGAATATAACCAGACACCACATCTCAGCTTGTGCATTGCGGGGTTTATCCTATAAGACTCAACACTGTGGCTATTTACAAAACACGTTAAGGTTCTTCAACGACCCTCTACGCGCGAAGGACTGGATTTTCACGAGGTGCGCACAGCGGATCGAAGTCTCGAAATTTTTTTTCTTGCTCTCCCTTATTACTCTACTGTCCGGCGTCACGTACAAAAGAAGTTCCGCGATGCCTAACAAAGCTAATGCCTCGCACTTAATTTTAGGGCCTTATCTACCCAATCATCATTCCCTACAGCTTCAGAGATCTCCTTTTGTGTGTTAGGAGCCCTGGAGAAATTCCATATCTATTTGAATAGCTTCTACAGATTTCTAGAGTGTATTCATCAGATAAGTCGTGTTAGCTTCATTTTACTTGTAAAACTGTGAATAGAGACTTCCGTTTTATGATGCACGCTAGTTTCTGACGTCTTGCACCGCTCGCCGAATTTCCCATTGAATATAATGCCAGGACAATGAAATTCCTCTTGCCTATTATTTCCTGAACTTATTGTTATGGGACTTATTAAACCATTTAAATATATGCCACTCTGTCAGTTCTGTGTTTTATTTGCGTTGAGCAACACCTCTGTTCTCTTCAAGGTTTCTCGCGACTAGGCACTCTGAAGATGGAAGCGGTCAACCCTGAACACAGATGGATTCACCCGGCCGTTAGCCAACAACACGAAGGCCCTCACGGCAGCGACAGAATGCAGCCTTCTGTCTCGAACTGCGCAGCAAACAACATGAATTTGGTTGAAACTAACCACCTTCTTCCTCCAGACGAGGTCGACGTTTTCTTTCACCACCTAGACAGCTCGGGAAACGCACCAAATTGGTCTTACACTCCCGGCGGTCGAGCCTACCGCCCGTCAATGTGCCAAATGGCCGCGCACGGTGCTACAGCTTTTCAAGATCCCCAGAGCCAATCTGGACAAGGAAGCTGTAGTCGAGTGTTCTTGCCAACCGCTCGCGCTCCACCGGGTCAGGTGTGTCGTCCTCACTTCCACACTCCGATCCAGTGGATTGAAAGCAAGCCAGCGCCGGGACTCATGTCGCACGGTTGTTCCACTGCAACTCCACCGTCTGTTTGGTGTCCTTCGTTCCAGCAGGGCCATCGTCCAAGTCCCGTGCCTGTTTCCATGCCTCCTTCGGCAGTTTCGGGCTCCATGTCGTTGTCTCACAGCTCGGCGCATTTATTCCCCTTCCCGCCAACACCGCCAAAGGATATAAACTCGGGCGAGAGCGGAGTGATGGGCAGTGATATTTTCAGCTACGGTAGTGAAGAGAAGGCACGTTTGAAAGCCGGAATGCCGCTTGTTTCCCCAAGACCCGACACGGCTCCTTTCACGGGCGCTCTCCCACATTACGTTGGTTCAGAGCTTAATATGTCCTCTTTCGGAGCACTGCCTGGTTTGCCCGGGCTAATGGCGAATAGAAACTTTCCTAGAACCAGAACCAAGAGCCGATCGAACTCAGGTTAGTACGGATTCACAGTCGAGCAAACAAAAACTAATCGCCAAATCGAATTATCTCCAAAATGCCACTTTCCTGGTGAGATTAGCGTTCTTTCCTTCCACAAAAGCTGCGGGAGTTGAAGTTTTTTCTCTCCGCAAAATTTCTTTTATGCCCGTTCCAATTTGGAGACACTAATTATGCCCCTAAATAAACCTAATTACTGTGCGGTAATGTTCACCGTTGAAACATCCTGTACTTGCGGCATTCCAGCTTTCAGAGACTCCTTAAATATATATATGTGTGTTTTTCTTATCTTTCTTTCAGTTTTAGTTTTATATGTTTTAGTTTAGATTTAGAACGGTAACCACTGCGCAAAGTTGTGTTCGACACAGTCCTTGACGTTTTGCTCTCGCGAAGTGAAGAGAGTTGTATTACAGAATTGCCATAAGAGAGGCATAAAATCTGCCAAAGGAGGATGAACTTATCACAATGTAAGACGCGTATGTTGTCGTAAAGAATGACCTTTTGGGACAAAATGTTGACCAGAAGGAACTCTCACTCGATTTAAGAGGCTGAACACACGCGCACTACATGTAAAAGCCGGGCACACATTTGTTTTTATTTTGATGTTTTTGTTCCGAATTTCTCGCGAGTGGTTACCATAGAGGAAAGTAGAAAAATCCTCGAAACGCGGATACAAGCTGATCTTGGCTTCTTCGTCTTTTCAACCAGCGGATGGGCGCGAATGTGTGAATTGTGGCGCTACTTCAACACCGCTATGGCGCAGAGACGGTGGAGGCCATTACCTTTGCAACGCCTGTGGACTTTACCACAAGATGAACGGAGCCAGCCGTCCTCTCATAAAACCTAAACGAAGATTGGTGAGTCGACTGGTATGAGGCCTTTTTTTTAATTTCAGTTATTTTTCGATTACGTGCATCGCAAGTGAAATCTTTTTTGAGTTTACGTGGTATTTGCTAATTTTCAAATTGTCGCTAAAGGTTTTGACGGTCGACATATGATGCGTTCACAATCGTTGACAGGAAAAAGTGTGAAAATTTTCAAAGCCCTTTCAATATTAATTGCTAACTAAAAGACTCGAGATGGATATAGCGGACAGACAGCCCGAGTAGAATTTTTGAGAGGCGAAGGAATTTTTAATTTTACTTATCTTAATGCTCTTCCATATGGGGAATTTGATTAAAATTTTAAGCATGGTGCTTACTTTGCCAATTAACTTTCGTGTTTCTTTTTGCGTAAAATCGGGCTATTTTGCAAACAGACGTTGTATAAATTACGCCTAACACGTAACTGCGACTTGTCAACGCCTCTAATGAAACTCTAAATGGCGCAAGAAATCCCATACGAGGAACTTCGATTCAGAAGTTTATTTGTGATCCCTGCAGAGGGGTTTCCACAGCGCTTTTCTCTATTAGGAGCCGTGGGGTTTTCTGTCTTAGTTCTAATTTGCTTTTCTCCTTTTTTTTTCAAACAGTCGGCTGCCCGCAGAGCTGGGACATCTTGCGCTAATTGTCATACCACACAGACAACGCTCTGGCGACGCAACCAAAACGGAGACCCAGTTTGCAACGCGTGTGGACTGTATTGGAAACTCCACGCGGTAAGTGGAACGTGCGTGGCCACGCGCACGTGCTTAAAAAAAAACGCATTTAACTTCGGGTTCTGTTTGAGAGGACAGGATTTCTCGTGGAAAATAAAAGCGACGAATTGAATGTAATAAGCGCAAAAGATAAGATTTTCGTTGATAACTGGTGGGTTGCTTGATTTATTTATCACACTATCAGAAATTCGTTTATCCTTAATGACTTACAAACGATAAACAAACAGAGTTTTAAGACGCTCAGAGAAGCGAATTTCCTTCGTTTTAGATAAGAAAGTTCCGAATGCAATCGCTCTTCTGTTCGTGCACAATGTCTTCTTTTCTGCTCAGCCGTCTGCGATCGAGGAAATAAAATTCAAATCAAGAATTCAAATGAACTGTTCATTTTATGTATTGAATAAAATTTGAATCGCTCTTTTGACGAACAATCTCTTGGTGGGTTTGCTGAGATCGTCCCCAGCTGTTGCCGAAGCCGTTATGTGTGATGATTATATTTTATTACAAAGCTCATCAATTAGTCTTTAGCAAAGTTGGGGTAATTTCATCTCAATTTCCGGTTGAGTTATTTTGAGTAAAAGCTTAATGTGCTGTGCTTTTGGGTTTCCGATTTTTTTGCCAGGCTTGTAAATATTTTTACATGTTCAATGACTTTTGTTTGGCTTTGCGTGGCAGAAGTATTTCACATGGCGCGCGGGCTGCGAGCAAATAGTGGAGTTTTTGTTTTGCATTGTGTACATTCGTAATTTCTTTTACACGATTCAAAAACATAGCTTCGACACCTTCTCAATGGAGAAAAGCTGCAGTTTCCATGCTAATTAATGTTAATGTATTAAACTTTAATGACTTGTGTGTCCGTTAAACACCGAAAAACTCGCATTTCCTGCGGTAATTTAATTGTCAGCGTCCAACCCTTCTGCTGGGGAAGGGTCTTTGTGTTCTCGCTTGAATTTTAACTGAGCACATCAACTTGTCGGTTATATCGAGTTAATAGCTTCCTTTTATACGTTGGCGGGAATTGAATTTTCGGCTGTTTCCTGTGCATTACGAAGATAATGAGACTTTAATATTTACTCTGTTATCGGGCTTTCAATAAGTCAAGAAACAAATGTCTTGAATTTTCAGCTTTCAAATAAACGCCAAAGACCGTAATTGTGGTTAAAAAAATACTTTTGTCTGATTATGTATTAGGTGATCACACTGGCTTCCTCAAACTTTTTTGTGTAGTCGCGGGTCTTTTTATTTTTAGCGTTGTCTTAACATATAATGAATTACAAGCATGAATTTTTAATTTCAAAACTTGTGCTGTTTTTTATCAGTCTCTTGTGAATGGATTTTAAAACATGGTGCACGCACGCATTTACAGAACCTGTTCAATTTAAAAAGCACAATTAATTTCTTGTTTAGAATAGTGATTTTGAATCTCGCTTTAAACACGAAAAGACATAAAATGGCTTTTCAATGGTCAAACAAGGATCCTTGGTATTTTAAACTTGGGACCACCTGCCTCTCTCTTTTGTATTTCTGTTAAAAGGCCGCGGTAAAGTGAAGACTGAAAACGTATGGCTTTCCAAGACAAGAAAAGGGTTTCTTTGTTTCATAAAAACGCGGCTTGGCAGACAAGAAAGAAATTCAGCGAATAACAAGTGGTTGCCACGATACAAGTTAAATTTGAGACGATTCCATTCGGGAAATTTTCCTCAAGACCGTTTTAGCAATTGTCATTATAGTTCTTTTTAATAAAATGCACATTCGCAAACAATGGAGAGAAAAGGAGGTTGTCGGCAAGCGGGAAATTGCCATTGATACTGCTGCGTGTTTAAACTGGCGATTTTTCGCCTGTTGAAGTGAATTGAGTTATTGGTTAAAAACGTCACAAGAACACAGCAGATTTTCTGCGGAGGCTTACGCAATTAAGTTCGATGAAAATCGAGACTTTCGCTATTCTACTCACTTCATGGTCTAATCCAATTTCCGTTCGTAATGGTGGAAAATTGAGAGTGCACTTATTCGCTTTTACAAGTCACGAAATTATCCGATTTTGCGGTTGGAAGTTTTTTAAAAGTTTCCTTTTTCTCTTAAAGTTCTTTTCACACTTGGCTTAGAATCTAGATATTCAAACATTCGGTTGTTGTTTAGTGTTTTTTTTTCTTTCGACAAAGCGCCGAGCACAGCGCGCTTTAGAAGATTTGTGAAAACTTCTGTAAATTAATTGAACGTTTTCTCACTTTTAACCCAAGACAAAATTTAGACTGCTGGGTAGTTTACGAAAAGGATTTGTGGCTACACACTTCCCTTTGTTAATTACCATGGACTTCTCGACTAATTCCGGTTTTCTCTTTTCCTTTCATTTTAAAGGTGAACCGTCCGCTTTCGATGAAGAAGGATGGCATCCAAACGCGAAACAGAAAAGTTTCTTCAAAGAACAAGAACAAGTCTAAAGGTGTAAAACAAGAGCAGAAACATGGCAGCGAAGACAAACTCATGAACAGCCGGGATTCCATGCCTAACATCAGTCAAAGCAGTTCAGTGTCTAGTATGATCAGCCCAGTTATTAGTCCTACAATTCACACTCCAACCGCGTTTTCAAGACCGTCCATGACGGGTATACCCACGCTTCACCCGGGTCTATACGGGCCTCTTATTCCTGCTCCGACTTCGAATCCGTCAAGTTATTTACCCGCTCCTCCAGCTGTCTCGATAAACGCCTCTTAGGAAAAAGTACGACAAGACTAGCTAACGTCTTCAAAAAAAGAGAAAAACATTTAACTAGTGCGAGAAAAGCGTCTGAGGAACTCTGCATGCTATGAAACGACAAGCGGTTCTTGTTGAACAAGCTCCGCCGAAGAGACGTACTCGTCGCTCGCCCGTCCGTCCGTGCTTCGGAACCAAGTTATATTGTAATTACAACCTTTCCCGTATATCTGTACATCAATTAGAACTTTCACCCGCAGAAAGGCCAAGAAGAAAACAAAAAAAAAGGAAAACGGACACACGTTAAGTTGAATGTGGTGCGTACCTTAATAAATGTTCCCGTCGTTTTAAAGTTCTTGTCTGTTTCACGTGTGGAATAGCCATGCGAGAATTAAGTAAGATTCGCTGAGAAAAAAAAAGTTGGGTTGGAAAAACGACCAAGCAGAGCGATTCGGTTGTGTACAAATTGAAGGTTTTGCGATGTTGTTCTTTTTTGCAGTTTTGGACAGGTTAAATATTGTACAAGTTCGTGATAAGATTAGGTGTTGCTCTGTGGAAGTGAACTTTCTTTCAGATAAAGCCGCCCTGCTTGCGACATGATAAAAAGGTCCTCATATTTGATTTCATGATATTTGTGTGTAATTAAAAGATTTATCGTGCACTCGTATATCGCTTCTTGTCTTAAGGCTCAAAAATCCGTGAGATACGAGACCGTATCGCTCTGAAAGGAAAATATACGCTGTAAATATTAAACTCGGAAAATAACTGAATCTATTCATGCAGGTTATGTTATCACAGATTTCTTCTACTGTTCATTGTGGAACTCGGCAAAGAAAGATTATCTCTCTTGTTGTTCATGTAGTTATTTCTATCTTTTAGCATTCGTTGAATTATAAATCATGTTTTCCATCTTCTCTCTTGTAAAACCTGTATGAAGGTCATTGCTTTGTCATTCGCTATGTTAGCGATCGAGAATAGTATAATTATAATTATTATATCTAAATATATGAACATTGAAACTCGAAAAACTTAACTAAATAAAGTGAAATACCCTGGAGAATTGTCTGGCATTTGGTCTTTTATTAAATACGAGGGGGCCACGATTTTTACAGAATCCTTGTGCGAAAGGTTACTGAAACTCTAAGGCCCTTTTCGTGCTGTGATTTCTGTATTTTATGTGGGAAAGGCAGCTATAAGAAATAATTCAGTTCAAAACTTGAACTGTTATGAAATCTCAAACTCTCTTTCGAGAGGCAAACAAGTGAATCTTCGGCGATCATGTATTTGTAACTTCATTTCGCTGCTACGAGCAGCAAAAGCAAAGGCTAACTGAAAGTGTAAATTAGCCCTAATATTTCAATTAGAGCAAAGAAATCCTGCGACATCAACTCACTTACAGAGGTCAATATTCTGTTGTTTTTAAAGAGTTTGAATGGTGAGAAAATTATAATGGCGAATCTTCAGAGAAAATTTCATCACTCGCTCAATTTACAGCCTTTGCTCAGCTGATTTTTTTTCCATTCACTTACAATAGTTTTTATGATTAATAATTGCGCTTTTTGACGGTATAAACAGTGCTTCCTAATCGCCTTTTAACAGGAATTAAATTATAATTTAAATCGATGTGTGACACAAACATTGAGAAGCTGACTTTTTGTTGTTTTGCTAGCTACATTGAAAAGTCTTGATTTACGATTCGTCCAAATTAGCTCAACTTTTTGCTGTTAAATAGAACTAAACATGGATAAATGTTTGGCCCTCGGTAAATGGTATAGAAAAAGCCATCGGTTTGGTAATTGCGAGAACACAAATTTTGAATCTCTCAAAGTCGGCTTTTTCGTTTGAATTTTGAGCCACGTCTCTGTCCAAAGACAAAATTGATTACATTCTGCTAGCAAGCCGTTAAAACCGAAAAGAAACCTTACACTTTTTTGTCAAAATCGCTTTAAAATTGAACACACTTTCAAGTCTTCTTTCCATTTAACGAATAGGTTTCCAGACTAATTATATTCCGCAAACAGATATAAACATAACTAGTGGTTTCGTGCAAAAACTACATACCAAAAACCTTCCCTTTAAAAAGGGCAAGAGCCGAGGGCAAATCCTTAGACGAAAAGACGACACTTCTCAACCCACGCTAACCGCACCTTTGAAGGCGCGCAAAAGAATTGCTAAACCAAATCATCTGGCCCCTTTAGTGTTGTCGTTTGTCCAAGAAAGGGTACGGGTCTTTTTGTGAAAGTTTAAGGTGCTCGAATAGAAATGACGATTAAAACGACAAGTGATTTCATTCAAACAAACGGGTGAATTTTGTTTTTCTCAAATCGTGCAACCGTCAAAGCTGGATAAATTATTCAGATAGACAAAATAACCTGTGCGTTCTCTGCAGAATAGATGATAAAAGAACTGGCAGATTGTATTTCTAGAACTAGAATGAAGACCTTAACGCTACTCGTATGGTAAAATAAATGCTGCGATTTAGCGACAGAAAAAAACCCTCTCAACGTAGGAAAAGTTTCGCTCGCTCGCTTGCGACAACTCGACGGAATCTCAACTAGTGAAAACAAGACAGCTACGTGGGTAAGAACAGAGGATATCTACTCTAGCTATAAACATTATTTACACAGCTAAATTTATTTCATTACATCGACGACAAGGGCATGATTTCTGGGGCTGACACTTTTTTGGATCGCTATCGCAGAGCTTTCATGAAAAACAACAAAAAACAACCCTGCATTGTACCCAAATGCTATTTGTGGCAAGCCATAAACAGTGTTTTCGTTTAAGGTGAACGCAAAAATAATGTGGTGTAAGTTTTTTTCTTTTGGTTACATGTGTTTTAAATATGCCGAAATCAAAAGGATCACGATCTGAAGTGACTTTCATGTCAGAATTACTTTCTCTGATATATTATCGAACTGATAGGGCTTGTGTTCTCCTGAATTTCTTTTTTCTTTCCTGCCAAATATTTCAAAATGTTCAGCATTCGCGATAAAATGATTAGATTGATCTTGATTTAAGCGAGAATTTGAAGAAGGTCTTTTATTTACCCTTAATTTCAAGATAGAAGGAATATTAGTAAGAGAGGTTCCAATTCGAAGAATAAAATTACAATTAAATGGTAGCTCCAGTCCCTAAAAACCCAATCAAATATTCTTCTTGTTTAGTGGCACAAAAAAGTAAGCGGATTAGCAGTTTTCAAGGACATCACAAGACACCAAGATCTATCACGTTTTGTGTGTGTGTGTGTGTGTGTTTTTTTAAAGTCTAGACTTTCATCTCCTGAACATAAGCTTTCGATAGCGACTATAAAAAGTTTTTGATTGTCAGTTCGGAACCGCTCTCGTCGAACACCCATTTACTGGCTTATCAACCAGCCCATCGCCATTGAATGCGTTCGAACTGGAAGTAACTTGACATGTTGTCAACAGCACGCACGAACGCTACGCCAATACGCGACGCAGTAATGAACGAGATTCATAATCGCGATATTCCCAAAAGATTCGCACGAAAAGCGTTATCTCCATCAAGATAACACCGAAATGAGTATTTCCTACACCTGTGTTGGCGGCTGAAGTTCGCAAACACAACTTGAGGCAAAATGAGTTTTTAATTATTCGTTGTAAGTTCTGTTTGCCTGTTTGCATGTTAGGTGAGACTTGGCCGAGTTTTTGTGGAATCTCTCCAAAATAAATGAAAGCAGAAAAGTGCCAAGACCGTCACATTTCCCATTTATCACTGCCTTTTCTCTGATTTTAAATTATAATAGCCTTTTAGCGTCTTTTAGCGCCTTGGCTTTTAGATTTTTCCGCAATGAAATAGGCTGATTTGGGGAGAGAAACTTCCGATGGATTTTCTAAGCTCTTCCTATCACTTGAAGGCGTTATCATTTGATCAATACACGGCGAAAAAAAAACTGATAACAGAAATATTAGAGGGAAGTCAAATTTAAAATTCAAAGTTTCTGACCGACTTTTTAATTAATTTAAATTCTTGTTTTCTTTTTTCTACCTTCGTAATTACATGAAGAAAAATATCGATGAAAACGAATTACTTTTTTTAAAATCTGATTACTGTCAATGGAAAACAGTTAATCGTAGAAACCGAAAAAGAAATCATTGATAATTTTTTTTAGTTTCCTTAGATCGTTTCCTCAAGCAAGTTTACCTGCGAGTATTTTTTTTCCAATATAAGATATCTTTGATCCAAAAAGAGTAAAATATGTCCTGTCTTAAGGCCATGTCTGTGTTATAATCATGGATATGTTCTCGCTGGTTATGAGTTTCTGATGCGTAATAAGCAGATGTGACGTGCAACAAATTTGATATTTTCCTTTCGACACATAATTTTCATATTTTTTGTCATTTCCTTGGCACTGATGGAAGAATAGTTTGCGGAATTTCTTGACTTTAATTACTGACTCGATATAAGTAAGTTTACGGTGTACCTTTGAGGACTATGTTTTGTGGTATTTTTTAATCAAGTTAAAGTTTAAATATTTGATGTAACGTTACCAAAAAAATAAAATTTCCGAAGCTTAAAAGTCTGTTTACTGTAGAGAGCATTTTGTTTTCCAAGAGAATTAAGAAATCTCGACGGGGTTGAAACCTAACTACCCTTTGGTAAAAGCTGTTTTTTTGTGACAAACCCATGCACAATTGCCCACAATGAACTTTCTAGTTCATATTTACGGGAATTTTCACTTGTGCGCTGCTGTGCTTTAAGAAGAGGCCAAAATTACTGACTAAGTTATTATCTCTATCTCGTTACTGTATTTCTGATTATATCTTAGCGTCCGAGAGTAGAGGACCGTTTGTTACTTAGTCTGTTTCGATCCTCTCGCTGAAACGCCGTTTTGATTCGATGACTCACAGCCACGAATTAAGCGCTTGAAAGCCATAATGATAGAGGCTATGCCATTTTGCTGCACAGGCGCGGCCATCCAAAAAGGTCCTGGACGTACTACTTAGAGAAAACCCAAACCCAGAAGTTAACTTTGTAGAATACGTTTTTTGCGTTTCTAATCAGTTCCTATACGCACTGTCGATAATTGACTGTTCATCTGATAATTAGGAAAGCTAGTTCAACCAGACCAATTAACCTGCACGATATAAATCTTTCCCGTCAACTCCAGTGAATTCAGAGAGCGCGAAATGCAGAATAACTGACAACAAAAAGACTTATATCATAGTTTCGTTGGAGGTAATGTTTCGAAAGGTACTGTGATATCGTTTATTTGGTTTTCTTGGTACAGGAGAACGCTGATCTTTAAACACTGTAACGACTGAAACAAAATGTATTGTACCTCAAAGACTGAAGAAACTTGATCAACGGGAAGTTTGATGCGGTTCCTGAATTTTACAAGTATGCCGGGTTTCTAATTAAAAAAATGCGGATATATGCATTCTTATTTGTTTAAAGGGCGTCCTCTACTGTCGATTTGCATTCAACTTGAGTTGATCAAACGCAGGTGCTCCGATCCGTACAGAGTAGTATAAAGTTTGGGAGAATTTAGCGAAACATCGCCAAAAAGAGCTGAATTTTCATTGTCAGTTTCGAGAAAATTTCACAGCTAAAAGAAATTTGTGGAGTCGAGGAGAGGAACTTTCAATGTCGATATTCAGAGCTTTAAAAACAAACAAATTAACTTTTATTGTGTTTAGCATTTCTATTATTAGCCTGTTATTAAAACGCCTCCAACACGAAAACTACGTACATGTAAAACTACTGAAGCTCAGGTACTTAATTTTAACTCGAACATTACTTAGCTCAAATTAAACATATTTTTAACAAATCTTGCAAGTTTTTTAATGATATAGATCCGTTGTTATCCATGTATGAAGCGATTTCATAGCTGTTTATCTGAAATTAAAATATATCTAATCCAGTAGCCATCAGAACTCAGAATTTCACCAAACAATCTTTCTTAGCCATAGAATTTATTTATCCTCAACCTTTCAAAAAATGTGACATTCGTATTTCGTGCGTGTTAGAAACTGTTGAAAATCCAAACACACGCAGGGAAACAATAGGCCTCGCGTGTCCTCCACGCACGTTTTTCGCGTTGTACACGCGCAAATTTTCCGGCTTCCTTGAGCGAACTGTGTTGATAAGCAACATCTTTTTGTTTATCTGCGCTGTTTAGCTCGTCCTCTAATAACTATATCACAGAGTTTCGAACGAATTTGTAATTTTATATGAGCCCTGTAACGGCATACATACAGGAAACAAATTTAATTTAGAAAGCATTCAAAATAGCAGAAATCTTCCTGTTTCCGCCAAACAAACTTTTAAGCAGTGCGATTTTCTTTAGTTTCCACCAAATCTCGTACGACCTATTCATGCTACAGAAAACATCATAACAATCTACAGCAACCTCAGTTGGCCAACGGTTGTCAATTTGTCTCTATTTGCTCATCTTGTTATTTCCTTCAATTTTTGCATTACAGAGTAGTTGGTCGGTCCTTTTTGTTGGCCGACAAGATATAAAATGAATAGTCACCCGATTGTGCCAAGACGTAAAAACGTACAGAGCCTACTTGTTTTATATCTCTAAAAGCTAAGCAAAAAGGTTATTCCAAACAGCACAACATGGAATGTTTGCAATGAACTTCGTTTTAACCGAAAACTCTTGGTCCCCGGAAGAATTTGAAAACGCAAAAATTAGCAGTCAGTTTGGATAACTCTTGACTACATCGTCCGTCCACGCGAAAACGAAACGCCAGCGTCTTCAAATTCCATCGGTTTACAAAACGTTTTCGATAAGCTGTGCCTGTTTTTTTTGACGGAATTGGTGAGAAGTAGAAATAAAGCTGCGTAAATAACAGCATTTGTTTACAGCACTGAAAAAGGCAAAACTTGAAATATCCCTTCTTGTATTCAATCAGTATGACTATTACTAATAATGCTATGATTTGCCAAGATTGTCCGCATTAAAAGATGCCTTCGATTATCTCCTAGCTCTCGATAAACGGTAAATAAAACTGTAAGTAAAATTCGTCAGAATGACTGGCACAAATCTTCACTCAGCTGATCAACGCTAATTAAGTCTTTCTTTACTGTGTTCATCAAAGAGGAGTAAATTATTATTGTTTTTCAAGTCATGAATACTTGCAATATATTCTGTGGATTTCTTCCAGGCGAGCTTCTTTTGTTTGTTGACAGTTCAAGTGACGAAAAATAAACCCGAAAAATCATTTTGAGATACTTTAAACGGAGGTTGAAAAAAGATTTTTTTAAAGCTCTTATTAGCGTATTTCAGTGATAATTACAACGAATTTTCAATCCTCGTCCACCAGTTCATGTTGTTTACAACGATTTCTTTCAAATGATATTTTGAAATGCTGAGTAAATTTGCCGGCCTATCAAAGTCGCGGACTTTTTATGCGATTTAGATATCGAGAACGTTAACTATAAGAACTTTAAATCTGTTATTCACAGATTTCAATCTTAATAGCTTATTGTCATGTAGTGTATCTTCTTATTTGACTCCTCTTTACGTTTTACGAAAAACCGCTCTATTGTTACTGACGCGGCATTTTAAGGTGTCGGCATGACGAACGAACTCCGGACGGAAAACAGCACAGGAAAATCTACTCCTTTTCACGCGCGCAACTAGATGCTTTTGTCCAAAATGAATGGACTTGTTTAAAACACTAGGTTTTGTGTGATGAGAGAAAGCTACATGTGTTTTTGTGGCCCTCCTTCATCTTATTATCATTCAATCTCAATATCGTTTCAAAAGAAGTGATATGCCACAAAACATGAGGTGGTAACTGCTTTTAAATTGCAATATTTATCTCTTTTAGCAGCCCTCGGTCGTGGAGAAAATTCTCAGAGGTTTGTTTTGGTGTCGGTGTTGTCTAACTCGACCAGCTAGCTGCAGTGAACGCATTAGTTAAGCCTTTTTGCAATCGTAAGAGAAAATGAATAGTTAAGAAGGCACATAAAATGATGGTGTATGGAAACAACAATGCTCGCTGATTTCGATATTGAAATAGTCAGTTTTCGCTGCATTCAGTTCTGCCACACCATTTTTGCCCGGAAGAAAGCTCAAGAGAGAGTGTTATCAATTATCTGTTTAAACCATCTCTAAAAATTCATTGTCACGGGGAAATTCAGAGGCCTTATTTGAATATGCCTGTTGTTGTTTTGAAGGGAGTGAATCAGCTAAAAGCAGTGAAGACGGCTATAACTCCTGTATCTCATATGGTCTTTGACAGTGTTGTTGTAGTGTTCGTGTCAATTCTTGTAAAGCCTTAAAAGATGTTGAGCTACTAAAAAGGAATCGAAAACTTAATTGAAAGGAAGTTGATATTGCTGGATTGGAAATAATATCGTTAGCTTTATTTCCTTTGTTGTGTTCTTTAAGAACAAAATAACACCTTTAATAAAAGTGGGACAGATGTCGAGAATATCAGTACAAACGAAATATATACATCAAAAACGGCCTTAACAATTAAATTACCCAATATTCGAGGAAATAGACTTTTAGAAACCGAATATTAAAAATTTGAGTGATATTTCCTTCCTCTAAATTAACTAAATTGCGTCTATGTGCTAAGTTATCCCAAAAGCAGCTTTGCTTTCTCAGCGACAGTTCGAAATTTGATTCCCACCCCGTGTAAAATTAAATAGTGTGGTTTATTTCTTGTGCCTCCGATAATCATCAATAACATGGAATAAAATGATGTTTACTGCTTTTAACAGTGGGACATCCAGGCAGATACAAAGTGTAAAAGGAAAGCGATTTCTTTGAGCATTTACAGTGCCGCTAAGCTTAATTTTCGTTCATTCCCGCAGGCAAGAAAAATCGAGAAATTTGCTAAAAAGCCAATATAATGAGGATATAAAAAAAGCCAGGAAATTGCACATGTGGTTCCTCCAATTTGAAACACATTATCACGTAACCCATAATGTCTAATTAGCTTTCCTTGAGATCTAAGTATCTGGTAGACAACTAAATTGGTTGTAATCAATTCTAAAAGCCAAATTTAGATTTCTATTTCTTTTAGCAGTGTCTTGTTTTCTTTCATCTGTGTACCTTTCTGTTCGTATTTTCCCAAAGAAAAAAAATTTTCATCAAATCTAAAGAGAAATTTTAAAATTCGATCATAAATGCTATCCCCATTTGCTAAAAAAACCGCAATAATCTTATTTACCCGGACCTCCATTCTACCTTATTATTTTTGTGATTTTTCTTAAAATGACAATTCAACCCTAAAGGCCACTTAAGAAATTTGACATTTTTATAAGTACTAGGCTAATTTTATCAAGACCTAAGGCATCTATTTTATTTACTTCACAACTCAAACATGCAAAACTTTGAACGCTTTTTGTAATTTCCTGAAACATGTACAATCATTACAACACGACTTAAGTAAATTTTGTGTTCCAAGAGACTTTACAACTCGGCCCAAATGCTTTTATAATGATAAGTTTGTAATTGACATTTTGCCACATACATATTAAATTAGACAGCTATTATACAACGGCTTCCACCGGTAATTTTTATTCAATTTCTTCACCGTATAATACGGATAACCCGTCTGCAATTGATTGAATAAAACCCTTTGGCTAAGAAAGAAGCTGTCTTTGTTCTTAAGCTGTGCTTTCAATGGATCACGAAGTCTTATTGTCCTTTGTTTGCAAAGACTCAACAATGGCTGAATACCACATTGACTTCAGCAAACACTGTTCCAATATATAGGGATATAAAACGAGCACGGCATGAAAACACATCCAAGAAACATTACCTGGGTTGCTTACAAAGACTCGATTAAGTTTATAACCTCCATATCTTTACATGTATAAGAAATGATATTTGCAGACAAGACCATTGAGCTCTAGTCAACAAGATTTTACACTACACACTTTAGTTATTATTCAAGACTCTCTTGCATTCTCAAGGATTTTAAACAAAGGGTTTTTTTTACAAAATAATACACAAACTTTAAGAACCGACTTGTGGCCAAAACCCAGCTGTCCAGAGCGTGGTGTAGGATTACGAACGCGAACAAATTTCCGAAGATTTCGCTACGGATTCCATCTTAAAATCCACATGTCGTGCGGCTTGTAGTATAAACATTAAGTCTCAAATACACTTTTAACGACTTTTTAATTTAGTTGCCTCATTTTTGGTTCACTGTAGTATGATTGTTATCTGACAAAATTGTAAACAAATGAACAATATGCATACAAAATTAGCTGTTTCGTTAATGGCGTCTGTTTTGTAAGCTGTCTCTTTCCAACAGAGTTTTGCCGGCAACGCAGCGGTTTTTCACTGTGGGAGAGTGGAGATCGGCCGGTTGTGAGCAGAAAATTTAAAAATTACTGCTCAGGAGGGGCCGGCAAAATCTCTAGATAACTATACTGAATCATCTAGAGACAACAGTTGTGAGTAAAAATGCAATTTAACTGATTCGTGAAAAGTTTAGATGGAAACAGCAAAATCTTAACATAGCTATGATAGATAAATTAAAAATAAATTAAATGTATGTTGGGAAGCAGTTTTTTTCACTGTGATCTGTGGGTGTAGAAATTGACAGTTGTGAGCAGAAAGCTGGATCTCAAAGAAAGTTAACTGCTGTTCATGAGAAATATTTTGAGATAATTATATAACTGTAAAATATCTTTATTTTGAATTGTGGGCGTTAACTTAATCAACAGTGGTTAGCAAAAATACTTAAACTCGCGAAAAAACTGATAACTCCGAAGAATTTGTCAAGATCTTCCGATAACTATTACAGAAAAACTTGAAATGTTGTTGAGAAGAAATATCACTGAATGTAACGACTGATCTCTTTGGCAAATGCCTTGGTATCTCGTAAATCTTTATAAACTAGTGGATATGTCAAAAAGCCGGAAAAACCGGCTTGACAAGTTTTTGTCCTTTAAAATTTAAAAGATGTTAGAACTTTCAGAGACTTTTTACCGACTTACATTCATCTCATATGTCCCTGATTTAATAAAAGCATTAAGCATCTTACTCTCCAAATGTCCTTAATTTTTCAGTATTCATCAAACTCTTTCACAAATTAGGGAAAAATAGTTTTTAGGACACTCAGGCTTTCTTAATTTTGGGTGAATGTTTTCTCAGTTTCACTTAAGGATACTTTTAAAAGCTGGTTAAACTGACAAACACGCCATAGTTAGGTGGAGTGGGTGGAGTGGGTGAAGGCTGGATTGAGTGAAGGGACGAGGGAGGGAGGGAGGGGTAAATGCTTGCAAGGAGAGGGGGCTGGGAACCA
>Ga0126343_10000312_pt1 | contig 17734 bp, 8 predicted proteins | sample Cyp2metagenome_FD_92531 | JGI IMG/M metagenome (GOLD analysis project Ga0126343, IMG submission 92531) | Coral microbial communities from Lord Howe Island, Old Settlement Bay, Australia - Cyphastrea 2 metagenome | ecosystem: Host-associated > Invertebrates > Cnidaria > Coral ...
CTGTATTTCCCAGGCATTTATCTTTTTTCTTTCAATTAATATTGTATGGTAATCTTCATTTATTAAGCTTTCAGAAAATATATAGTTTGTCAGGGTTTTTATTTAAAGTCTCGCCTTATGACGATGCTAACGCGAAGTGGTCATTTGGGGTGGGATGCTACCTTAAATCTGTAGGTTGGCAGTTGGTGACTTTCGTCAGAATTTAGTCACCAAATATTTTTTCCACTCGCCATGGCGACCAAAAAGGTCGCAGCTTGGAGCGCTGATCTATATAGTGATGCAACTTAGTCAGAAATTGTTAGATCCTTGTTGTTATATTCTGTGTTGATAAGATCAGTTAATCTGAAGAACCTGCTTGATGATTTTGTCGCTAAATTTGTACACCATTAATTTAATGAGCTACATGCCATGCAAACAGTCTCATAAAATTGTCCATTTCTATTGTAAAATAACAGACAGTGTGCTGTAGCCTGCCTGGAAGATGTCAGCAAGTTTTTGAGGTGTGGAGGACAAGTAGCAGTAAGTACATTATGTATAATTGTATTTGGTTTTAATAATTTTTAAATTTAAAAAATCAACTCTACATTGAATCAATGTCCTTACACTGTTACACTGTAGATATTTGATGCTACAAATACAACATTAGAGAGGAGAGCTTTGATTATGGACTTCTGTACAACCCGCGGCTTCAAGGTGAGATGGGTTTCTTATTTCTTGGTTGTGACATCTGTGTGATTAATGTGCATTGTAGAGCGTGTTATCGACATGAATTGAATCCAGGTATCTGCTGGTGCTAAGGACACACAATGTGTAGAGGTACATCATTCTACATGTACATGTAGACTGTTTTGGATTTCATTGGCTGGAATATACTGATTGCAGAAGTGAAAAACAGATCACGTTGCTCTTTGAACTATCTACATTATTGAAGCCCACAAGTTTGTTAGTATGGGTATCTTTGGTTACTGTTTATTGTTAACCTAATACAAATAACATCTAAAGTTATACTAAGTGTGCTGTACTTACAATGTGACATTGTGTTTGGTTTGGGTATAATTCTCAGTTTCTTCGTTATCATGTGCCATTGACTGACCTCAAGCCCACAGCTTTCTCTTTAAGTCTCTGTATAGTAATTAAACCCAGGTTTAGGGCTTGGGGTAATTATTGAGGCCTTTTACATTTGATATACGTTATTCTTTTCTTTTATGAGGTGTTTTTCATGGAATCCATTTGTGAAGACCCGGATATAGTAGCAGCAAATATTAAGGTTTGTTTCTAATTTGTAACTTCAATTTATGTAAATAAGAGTTTTCAGTTAGGGATTATGCACTTAATGACTGTTGGGAGGGCCAGACAGGAATATAATTGGCTTGAAGTCAGGATGTGCATCCTGACCAAGCCAAGTATTTTAATTTCTGTTTTGACCTGACCTCACTCAGTCTATGAAGTTTATAAGCAATTTGCTCTTCATTAATTTTGTGAGGAGTGTTGACTCTATCCTTCTTAGCTCTCTCTGGGCATCTTGTGTTTAATGCAACTTGTTAAGGACTGTAAATTCTGGGCTTTCCAGTGCTTATCCCCAGTTTCTGTACCACAAGGCTTTAAACAGTATATGTATTTGCGCTCTACCTTTGATGATGATTTTTCATATGATCATGTTTACTGTACTTGTAAACAGTTTAAATAGCACATGTACAGAATCTATAATCCAGAAGATTCAATGTATGAAAGTAGAGCTATTCAAAATTATTTTTACTACAAATTGTAGTAGTACATTTGATAAGAACATTAGAATTCATTGGAAAACTTATCTAGCATGTGAAACTTGTAAGTTAGTTGAAAAGGTCAAGATTGAATCGTAATTGGAAACTGTACAATTGTAGATAGCGCATGGTGATAAATGACAATCATATATCTCTTAATCTTTGTCATTATTTTATTTAAATGGAAATGCAAAACATACTGAATATATGTAAAGTCAATTATCAGGAAACTAAAGTTAGAGTTAAACTGTGACAATTAAAAAACCTGACTTGACCTGTAAATCAAAATGAAATGACAATCAGATAACCCGGCTGCCATTTTTCTTTCACAAGGACTGTAAACTGTAATGCTAAACATTCATCATTTCACTCAGTTGCCCTATATATTTCTTGTAATATTGTTATTAGTCCGAGCAGGATTGTTAAAAGTGTTTACCGTGTACTTAGTAGGAGCATTGATCTTGAAGCCAGTCTGGTATTGTGTGGTATTTTCCTTACTGTATTACTGATGTATTTCTCCATACATGTATTTATTGTTTTCTTTGTTGTGTGGCAGTATTATTTTCTCTTTCATTTGTTCTCCGTTCTCTTGTTTTGTTTCTTTATTTGTTTGCAATAATTATTGTCAATCATTCATTCATTTTTTTGTTTGTTTGATTGCTTGTTTTTGTTTTTTTCATTGAAACTTTGTTAGTTCCAGTGCTCTTTTTCCCTCATTCATTCTTGAGACCTCATTTTTCATTTATTAACTTTTATCAATTCACTTGTGGATCCTTTCAACTGTTTGTCTTGCTGTCCATCCATCTGTTTATTTTGTCTTTCATAAACATTTTGTAAATAACATAATAACATAACAATTTAGTAAATAACATAATAACGTAACAATTTTAGTAGTTTATCTTGCAGAGCAATCAAATGATTGAATTAAATTCCTAACTTTCTTAATGAGATAACTCAGATTTACAATGTTTTGTGCTTTCTCTACTAAATGCTAATTAACTAATGCCGTTACTAGCATGCATGTGTAAGGGCAAAGTACATGTAGATGTTGATAAAGGAATAACAATGAACTGTTTTGTTCTTGATCTTAATTTCAAGGTAATGGGACACGAATTTCTTACAAAAGAGGAATTTAAGTTATGGGAAGTGTGGGTGGACTCGCCTGCTTCATCCTTACCCCCGCAGGAAGTGAAGGTGTTCAGCCCTGATTACGTGACTGTGGATAGAGACACAGCTGTAGAGGATTTCACGGAACGAATCAAGCACTATGAAGATGCTTATCAACCACTCTCTTTAGAAAAGGAGGGGTGAGTGGAAATTGTTTTGAATCACTTTCCTTTATTGTAAAATCATGTGTCTGAACTCTGAAGTAATAAATTGTAATAAGCCAACTTGAAAACTATTTTAAAAACACTGAAATACCACTTTTATTTTGCTCAGTGTTGATGACTTGAACTTTATATATTTATTTGTGATTTGTGTACTCTTTCATCTCTTTTACTAGTTTTCTTTTATCAAAAATAGATGATTTTATTCAATTTGTGTACTATATGTTGCCCGTTCCACTTTTTTTTCACTGCACCTATTTTTAGCTTCATCAAAGTTGGGTTTTTCATTACCCATAATGATGAAATAATCTGATCCCTATTACAATCTCAATAGATTGCCAGAGACCGGTTTTGAGAAAATAGAACTTCAACTGAAAATGAAAGTTCCCAAAGTGTAAACTTAACAAATGGTAACAAGTTGATTGTTACTTCTAATATTGTTTGACTGTATGGAATGCCTTAGAAACATTGTATTAACTTGAACAGCTCTTTTACATTTAAGAAACCTGTCATTTATCAAGATCATCAATGCAGGAGAGCAGTACCTTGTTAACAACATTGATGGTAATAAAGCCTTCAGTTAACAGTATTTGATAACAAATGGGGTGTGTGTGTAAATTTATTATCAACAGCAACAACAACAATGTAGACCAGCTACATGTACCAATAAATTATCAAGTGATTATTCAACATTATTTGCTAGTATGGCTTTGTGTATGTAAAGGAAGAAGAAAACAGTTAGACTAGGGAATAAATAAACAAATAAATGGATGAAAGAAGAAAAGAAATGGAAGAATAAGATAGGTAGGATAAGATAGGTAGGTAGGTTGCCTATATTTACCAGCATACATGATATATGTGAAAGCTGGAAGCTTGTGGGGTCATGTAAAGTACATGCGAGAGATAGACAAAAAAGCCATGTAGTCGTTGAGAAAGATAGTGAGTGAGTAAACAAGGAACAAGGCCAAGAAAGGATGGAGAGAAAAATTATTATCAAAAAATTTGTTTTTTGTCTTGCTTTTGTTAACTAGGTTACCTTCAGAGTAGGGCTGTCTACTTTCTAATGAACTCCCACATCAAGAAAAGGTCAATATATCTTGCAAGGGTAAGCCGTGTTTAACTTGGAGGAACAATGGCAAATGCAAACCCTCCTTGCATGTACCTAGGCAGTTAAGAAACGTGGAATAGTATTTAATCTGAATGCAACTTGATTGCAGGTGACAAGCTTGCTGCAAGTGTATTGAACTATTTCAAGCCTACAGTTTACTTGCAATTTGTTTTGTGTGTATAAGGACTATCATAGCACGGCATTAGATGATCGAAAGCACAGACTGCAAGTGGTATACATGTAGGCCAAAGTGAAGTTAAACCATTTTAAATCAGTCAGATCAAATGTGTTCTTTCTGAAAAGTTGTTTTATTTTGGTATCTTAAGAAATATTTGTATGAGGTGGAAGTTAAATACTCAGAATAATGCACTGGAGTTAGAAAAATATGAGGGCAAGAAAAGTGCATTCCACATAAATGATTATTTATGAATTCCTTTTTACCTTTTTATCAGCACGGAGAGAGTGAATTTAATGTTCAAAAGAGACTTGGAGGAGACTCTGATCTGACAGTCAGGGGAGAAGAGGTTTGTCCTTTTAGCGCAACTTTCATGAATAGCCAATCAAATGTCAGTAATACCTATAATCTGTGTAATTTTGTTGACAGAATTTATGCTTTAAAGTAATCAGCGTTGACACTCGGGTTTCAATAAAATTTGAAGTAGGCAACTGGTTAGAGAAGAATAGTGGACTCTATGAACAAAGGGCCGTCAGGAATCTTTCTTTAATTACTTAGATTTAGGGGAAAAAGTAGCCGACTTCTTCTGTGTGAGGTAGTGGCTTTTTGTCAGCTGCCGGTGTTTATTGAAAGCACTGACACTTGAAGCAGCCTGGTAATTTCATAAAGGACCTAATTACCACATGTGACGACTTTCAATTTGCGCAGATGTTCAAATGTTGAGATTGCACATTTACTTTTTAAAAAGATCTAAATGTACAAATTACAATTTGCGATTTTATTTGTTTCAAGCATCCTTACTTGTGCCAAATCATCTTTTATACAAGCATGTACATTGTAACTTCACAATTAAAGGAATTGTAAGGATATTATTTTTTCCCACAGTTCTCGTTTGCTCTGGCAAGATTCATTGAGGATGAGAAACTTAAAGATTTAAAGGTGAGATGTTACACTCAAGTTAGTTATTTTTTGTGTTGATATCTGGTCATTATTTATATATTTTTGTTTATAAAGTATTTGAGCCTGCATGTTCACATCTATGTGTTATTTGTCAGGTTTGGACAAGTCAACTTAAAAGAGCCGTGGACACTGCACAGTATCTCAAGGTTGTGTCAATTGAGAGATGGAAAGCTCTCAATGAAATGGATCATGTAAGTTACTGTAGTCAGTGGTTGAAATAATGAACTTGATATTTAACAGATCAAATGTAGTTTAGCATGGTCTGTATTCTTATCGACAATGATGTGCATCATCACAGTGGTCAAAATCGTTGTCGACAAGAATACAGACCACGCTAAGCCACATTTCAATTTGTTTGTACCACAATATCGGCATCAAAGAAAATGCTTTTTCCAGAGTGCGAGCTGAAAAAGGTATTGTGTGCCACAACGCGTGTAGCGTTTTCTGGACTCTTATGGACAATGGCAAATTAGCCAATCAGATTGAGAGATTGGTAGCAGTTGTGGTCAAAAATAGTTTTCCCTTCAGTTTTTTGTTAAACATGGTCTGAGAATGTCTCAATATGTTGAACATGCCTGAGATCCAGACATGTACTTCCAATAACCAGTCCTATTTTTGTGATGAAAGTTATATTAAAGACAGTCAGGGGTATTTCGGAGAACAGAAGTGTATTACTTTTCTCCGTGTTTCATGTACTCACTGTGGTTTGACTTGTTCTCGCACAGTGCATATCAGGCCTTAATTTGTTGCTCTAGAGCTGAACTTTTCAAACAAGTGTTAATCTGTACCTGTCAACATTGGTGTAGCTGGTATCAGATAGTAACAACCATAAGTTCAGTGTTAAATAGTATTTCTATTGTGATAAATATCAGGGCATATATGATGGTATGACCTTGGACGAAATAAAAAAGATGGATCCTGAAGAACACAAGGTTATAGAAGAACATCCCTTCAATTACAGATACCCCAGGGGAGAGGTAAAGTTCATTGTTCTACTCATAAATGAGGCACAGCAAAGTCTGTAAGTTCAAGAAAATTTTCCTTGGAAATTAAAATTTCATTTTCTATGGAAAATAGTCCTGTATGGCTCTGCAATATGGACTACTCTCTGGCAGATGTTTTAGTTAATATTTTAGTAGCTGGTTTAGCATAAATTTAACCCTTGCCGTGTTGATCTGCTGTGAATTTTACGGAGTTGCTGTAACCAGACATTAACTGACGGTGGAGTATTGTAATCTCTGTCTTTCTCTGTTTCAGTCGTACAGTGATGTGTGTGCTCGACTTGAACCAGTTATAATGGTAAGTCAAACGATGCAACATAGTCAGAATTAAAGTATTGATTTCAAGCTACCTTTTGGAGTGAGCTCTGACAAATTATTGCAATTCATCTTCTGTTCAGGAACTGGAGAGACAGTCCAACGTGTTGGTTATTTGCCACGAGGTTAGTGATGTAACTCAAGACTTTCATAACTTGCAAGCCAGTCTCCATATTATGGTAAAAAAGTCTGCATATGACCAGGGGTTATTCCGGTTTCTGTAGCTAAGCATGAAGCGACTAGGAGCTTTTCTGCTCTTCCCTTGATGAGATGCTAGTCCATCGCAGGGTTACCCCTAGCAGTGAATACGCTGGTACCCATTTATACACCTGGGTGGAGAGAGGCATTTAGAGAGTGAAGTGTCCCCGACAAGGGCTCAAACGCGGACCACTCGATCTGGGGACGAGCTCGGCAACATTGAGGCCACCGTGTCTCCCTGTCTATGTACATTCTTATGGCCAAGTCTATCATCCTCTGAACTGAAATTATAATCGGCTCTCTCTACTGTTATCTTCATATAGGCTATCTTGCAGTGTCTTATGGCGTACTTTTTGGATCACAGTTCAGGTTAGTTTCTAGAAGGAAATTAAATTTACAGAACTGCAATTTTTGTTCTTTTTGGAAAGACTGAAGATGTTCTGAAATATGGGGCTGGATTAACACGTACTATGATGCCGGAGAATGATAAATTTCTTAACTCGTGAAGCAATTTGTGTGGTGTAACCAGGATTTAAGGACTGTTTTGTTTTCATCATGTCACGATAAACTGGTTTTATACTTGGAAAAACATAGGAGCTCTATCAAACTTTCTTTTCTCTACAGGAGAACTTCCAAATCTTAGCATTCCATTTCACACGGTCTTCAAACTTACTCCCATTGCTTATGGTAAGTTTTTTTTTTACATAACTGTATCCCCAAGTTAGCCGCAGTTACAGCTTAGCTCTGTCGGTCATTCGTACTATCACTAACTTAATCTGCTCTTTTATGTGTTTATTTCTTTCTTGGAATGAGCGGTCATACTGTAGTGTTCTGCTTGGGCTCAAAATAGGACGTTAAGACAAAAAAATCTGTATTCATGTAGGTCAATGTTTTTGTAATCACTGTCGATCTCCTTTTCTTTTAACTGCGCATGCCCTCAAAATACATTGAGGCGCATGCGCTACAATACAGAGCATAAAGTAAGCAACAACAGCAACAACAACAAACATATGTCCGTTGTTTAACAAGATAATAACTGTCTGTTACATTATGCCCAGAAGTACTTTCTCCAGCTTGAGTATGGAACAGATGATTGCAGTAGAGCTGAGTGAGCGTTTTTGAGCATAGAAACTTAACAAGCACTCTGTATAACTCTATGGCTCTGTGTAATTTCAGGATGTAGAGTGGAGAGATATCCATTGTTTGTGACTGCAAACTCAGCTGGTTCAACTTCAGACAAGTAAGTACTCCTAGTCCTTCTACAATCAACCAAAGAGGTTGAAATGGAAATAGGTGGTAAGAATCGAAAAGACGAATTGTTTAAGATTTCATGAGCTTGGGACGAGGAGAAAACCGGATTCTGAACCCACGGTCTCCTTAGCACCGAGTGTCGGCTCGAACTGGACATGAGAAACGTATCAAATTAAGTTATCTTACCGGCTTACCCGACCCAACCCGACCCAACCCAACTTAACCTAACCTTAACTAGGGACTCTAAATGATCTAGGACATTTACTACAGAAAGGTTAACTTGGATCTCACAACTTATAATTACAATGCGACAGATGCATTGTTCAATAGAGCAATAAATAAGATTTAAAAGGTAATAGTAATATTATTTGTGATTGCAGGGCGTGAAAAATGTTGAAGAGATAATGCAGATATTCGTAATATGAAAAGAAACCCACCCAATGTCAGGAACACAGGAAAGCCCTGTACGAAGAAACGCAACCCTGACACGCTTACTGAACTGTAGATCTACTGCACAAGTAAAGCATCAAGTTAATGTCATATGTACAGACGTGCCTTTATAACCACTAAATTAATATAAATAACTAGAAAAAAAGTTGGCAATGATTTCAAATTAATTTTCTTGCACGGTGTTCAATGTGGAAAATCCGGCATTGGGTAATTTTAGCTTGTTGTACAGAAAACTAAATTGTCTTATTCGTGTTCGTTATCACTTTTGTGCATTTTTAGGAGGGGTGTGCCTTTGGACTTGTAAATGTATTGTAAATAGGATTTGGCATTATATTTGTTCTCGTACAGCAATGGGAGAAATTCATTTGTTTCACAATTAAGTCTTAAAGAGTAACGGTGTTGTCGAATTATTTTGCAGTCAGTTTAGGTCATGCCAGGTAGATTTTCCTGTCGCTAAGTTCCTCACTCTCAATCAAAGTTACTACTGACAAATTATCATATGAGTGGAACTATTAACGGCTGTGTGGTTAGTTATGTCCAGCGCGTATTTCGTAACGTATCAGAAGTCATTTAAGCAAACACTCATGTATGAAATGGAGCCCAGCCTCAAATTTTCCGGAAGAGATTTTTATAGTATGGCATTGTTAGATCCATAAACCCAGAAGCCTTGAAAAGCGAAATCAAAGCATTTGCAGGACTAAAAGAACGAACAAATTGTCAACCGTTTTTGAAAGTGCTGCCGGTTATTGGTGCAAACTATTTATAGAGAAGGGCTACTAACATTAATGTTTCAATACATGCGAAGTCCTTATTTATCACTTGTGAAATATGGGGTGATTACGCAAGCCATTTCATGTCGATTTCACAAATTGACGTTAGCTTTTTATGCGTCTGTCCTGTTAGTGATCATGATTTTCGTCATAACATTGTCATAGTAGCGCGAGTATGGATCCGCAGGTTACTTTGACAATGTTATGACGACATTCATTGTCAAGAACAGGACAGACGCATTAAAAACTGACATAAATTTGTTTTCTACGATATTGTGGAATTGCTCGCTTCCGCTTGTGGACGCGTCCCAAGAATTTCAAATTCATGTGTCTCTGCGCGTATTGACCATAAAAATTAGCCAATGAGCGCGTGTTAACTTCTGTAGCTATTCGTAAAAATTGCTTTATACCTTGTAACTATTGCGGTTGTGAATTGTTTTTAATAAAGGTGAGAACTATGTCTTAGAACTTGTCGTTCTTTAGTTCCCGCCCAGATCCAAACCTTCCACTACAACTTGTATTCAACAGTATCTTTACTGTGCACGTGAGAACTTTCTTTTTTTTAAAAAAATGGCTATGCTAAACCACTAAACAGCAGTAAAGGGCAGGCGTAGCGAAACGAAGCGAAAAGCTTAAAGAACATGAAAAGAGAATACGATGAGGGGTACTTATTCGCGAAGGGGAGTTTATCGACGAAGATGCCGGTTCACTTTCACATCACAATAAATGAACGGGGAGGGTGGTATAGGGTATTTTGCGTGGCTTGTGATCGCCAAAAAATTGGCAGCGTACGTGATGCGTGATTGAGATCAAATCAGCCGCCTCGCACGGGACATTTCTGGTCCTTTTTCTCCTTTTCTGGACGTGTGATGTCTGATCTTCGTTGATATCGTTGTACTTAAAAAATAAGGTCGAAACAATTTATAGGAATGAGTCAATTGAGATAGTTAACCTTACTTTTACTTTTGTTCATTTTGTTGACCGATCATTTCTGGTAGTGCATCAGACCAAGAGAATATGACGCACCATATTCGAATCAGGCTATCGTATTAAAGGTCCTAACGAATTTCGTTCAAAAGGGGCTGAATCGATAATGTTGCGGAGACAATGTTGTCTGGTGGAATAACATTGAAAATTGTGACGTCTTAAGCGGCGAGGCAGCGGAAGTTGTTTTGGTTTGCAACTGAGAATGCGTAGACGGTTGACGTCGACAAATTCGAACTACCCTGTCGCTGCATCATCTGATAATAGATGGCGGAGAGGGCCTTAAACGAACCTTGTCAATCAAGCTACTGTAACTCAAGATAAACAATCCCCCATATACACCATCACAACCACATGTAAACCGCTTTCAAATCAAATTCATTGCATAGTTTTCATGAAGTTGACTCTTGAAGTCTGTTATTAAATCCGGAAAGACCTATTGAAACAGCTGTCTTCGGGAGCTTGAAATTTCGCGCCCCCTTTGAAATGCACAACGTGACTTATTCTTGGTTTATGTAGCCTTGTATGCACGGTCGGGTGTTCGTTTACCAAGATAGGCACGCAAGGCGTGCTCAGACAGTCTGGTGACAGCATTAGTACTGGACTACGTGAAGGCCACAAATATAATTGTGATAGATTTGACATTTATTAAACAATTATTGGATGAGGTTGAGCATATCATGAATTATCAAAACCGAGGTCTGTGTTATCTGCCGAAGGCAGATATTGCATTTATCATGTCAAGTTCACAAGCTATTGTGAATTGATTGAATGCTCTTGACCAATCAGATATTTCATAGTGATTCTAATGTATAATAATCCGTCTTAAATTCGCCCAAGTTCGTCAATCCACTCTTTCAAGTCCCGGCCGAAAAGGCTTGTAGAATCGAAGGGATGTTAACACTGAGGAAACATCTTTCCCGTACACACCTTATCGCGGGCTCATGTCAGGTTGATTTGTTTTGATCAGGGCCAGGTTGTTCGAAAATTGGGTTAACGCTAACCAAGGATTAAAGGTTCACCGAGGTATTCATCTTCTCTACAAATGTTGGCGTAGTTTGAGATAATTCAAAATCAAAACAGAAAGGCAAAAATATAAACAGAAAACTTCACTGCAAAATTACAACACCCAAATCAAAATTCTCAGTTCTCCAATTTCTCAATCAAAACTGGGCTACCTTAATCGGGTTTTGAGCGAAGCGGCCTAGGAGCTCCGCTTTTACGCTTGGGTAGCTTGTTATGTACGTAAAACGAAAGCGACATCCAAAAACTGGCGAAAGAAAAGACATCACTACAAAGAAAAAAACATTCTGACAAAAACATTTCAAATTTCATGAAAATTTAATGGCAATATTGAATATTTGTCCTGTTACAATCGAAAAGTGAGAGCAACACAACTCTCTGGAAACAAGGTTGCTATTTGTTTGTTTGTCCAGCTTCATTTTTAATTATTTCTACGCATATAAATCTACTTAATTACTTAGGGGTAATGACTTTATACTGATGGATAATTTTATAAAACATGTTCGCTTATTTTGCCGGAAGAAGCAATGTTACCTCCCTCTCATGGGGCAATCACCCCAGTCCCTGCTTTTAAAATGCAGTCCGGAATCCAGTCTAACCTGCGATCAGGCGTCATTTCTTTTCTTTTCTGATATCTTTCCACTTGGAAACCGATCCAAGTTGGTTCATAGACTATTAAAAAAAAAAACACTCAAAGACGTTTGGGACTCCACAAATGTCTAAAGTTGACGTTACCAAAGAAAATATCAAAATATCTGTTACTGCCTCCTACAAATACTAAATTTCCGTCTGGCAATTTTTAATTTTAGTCTTCCAACGATTTATCGCTTATTTCATACTCTGAGAAATGTTTCTTTCGTATATAATTTTATCTTAGATAATCTTGCCTAATAAATTTTGATGTCGTTTTGTTCGCCAACAAATTTATCAAAATTAACTGTTTAATCCCAAATTGACTCTTAAAAAGGAAAAAAAAACTATCATATAATTGAAAGATGCTAATCGTACTTTTTTGGCAGTGGAAGTGTCGGAAGGTACCATAAGTAAACTAACGAGTCAAATTTGCTACTAGGGCTTTCTATACTTGCCGCCCTCTCTTCTCCGGTACTGACCATTGGACAGCCAACGAACTGTGGAGAAATGTACTTTGTTTTCTACAACTGACCCCGGGAAGTGTAGCAGCTCTCGTAAGCTTGTAATTCTAATTGTCGTCATAGTCTAGCAGCTGTTATTATATGGCTAGCTCCATGAACGGGCAAGATAAATCAAATCCTGCGCCTGCCCGCTTGGGACTACCCTCAGTATCCCGCAAGAAAAATTTTCCCGAAAGCCATATAATAAATCCTTTATTGACAAGCTTGTTCGGTCAAGATGGCTTTATATTGGCCTTATTCTTTTTTGCGTGTTTATGGACCTTGACTCTGTCTCGGTCCATAAACACGCAAAAAAAAAAGAACTTGGCCAATATCCAGTCATCTCGACCTTACACTTGGTCAATAACCCATACTTATTGCTCTGGGCTAGGGGCATTTTTTTCTGTTGTTTGATCTATTGTTCTGTCAAAGGGAATCGAACCATACATGTCAGATGTTACGAGAGCTGCCACCCAACCATAACAGATATCTGATCTAAGGGTCTGAAGGTTGCAGCCTGCGAAGAGAAGAGAAACATGGCAAAAGTTCTACTTTTGATTCGATAAAAGATTCGGACACGCTCGAGTGGTTCAACGAAGATTTGCCGAAAACGGAAGCTGTTCCTCCGAGTGAAAAAAAAGAAAGCCTTTGCTACAGTTCAACGTGAGAAGCGACTTCTGGTGTAAAAAGTGGCGATTTCTCCAACCGCTTGAGTTCCTTGGCCTTTTGCAGAGTTTCCCAGGCATCCTTTCGTTGTTGCTCGTCGTGTTTTTGTCTTAAAGTGAACCATAACGCTAGAGCACATCTGCGTCCCCCCAGCACGCCAGCAACACCGTGAAGATTCTCCAGTCCAGCTGAGAAAGCCACGGCTCGTCCACATTCTGGTTTCACTTTAGCCTGTGAATCAAGAACATAATATTCAAGAATAAATCGGGATTTACAAAAAGCAGCAATGACGCAGAAGACCGCGTTTATAGAAGGAGAAACTTAGACGCATAGTTCAGTGACCGTCAAACGCGTTCGATGTACTTAAAAAACAATCGTGTTAAAGTACTCCAAATTTTCGTTCTTTACACGATTATCGCAATTCGAGTAACATCACTCCAGCTATTTTAGTCTTAATTTCTTACAACACACACAGAAAAGTTCGAAAACCAGGTTAAAGTGACTCGGCGGCATGATGGCGATTCACTTCACCGAAATAAAGAACTCTCCTTTTCGAGGTCGACCTTCTCATTCCTTCGTAGCTAATTTTACAGTGTTTAATTTGATTAAGGGTTCAAGGTATCCATAAGCGTCAAATCCTTAAGACAGGAGAAAGCCTTCAACATATACGGTCAACATTGGAGGTTGCACGCACACATATTTGACCAGGCCAAGGACCTCTACTAAAGGGAAGTACCGGGCAACTAAACGAGCATATGTGTACAAATTTACATCTCTTATTCAATCATCTGTTCATTTATTTCTTTTTTTATTTGAGTGTACACAATTAGCTATTGAAGCCTAATACTCCAACAATCAAAAAAGATTGTTCGTTCGTTTGTCCGTTTGTTCGTTTATTCGTTCGTTGGTTCGTTTGTTTGTTTGTTCGTTCGTTCGTTCATTCGTTTCTTTATTTCTTCCATCCGTCGTGTGTGCGTGCCGAGCAGTTCGTTCATTCATTCATGGTGAGTTGCAAGCTTTGTGAAGAAGCTTCATTTAATTGCAGTTAAGTACATTAACCTATACCTGAATTGAATCATCTGGGTTAGCAAACAGGAATTCTCCTCCTTTGAAATCACCATTCAGATATAGCAGAGCACTAAAAAGGAACCATGCAATTACGAAGGTCAGCAGATCGCCTCTACTAGCCTGCGAACAGGCTTACCTTGGACCTCGAACGCGCGGTGTAGCCGCGCGCGCGAAATCGAGCGGCAAAGAAAAGTGGCGCCTCTTTACCAGACTCCTTCCCGCCGGTTCGCTTTGCTCTTGGCTGCACGTGTGAGACTGAAAGGTGAGCCTGCTTGCAGGCTACGTCTCTATCAACAACATCAACACACTTCAAATATGATACATTCTATATTATCCTCGGTTATAAAGCTCGCTCGATTACACAGCATCTTGGGTACAAAGGTGACGGAAATCACATGAAAAAAAAGACACTGGGGGACGTGTCAAATTGTTTCAACAAAATTAAGGTACAAATTCAATTTTTTTCCATATTAGCATGGTAGAAAGCTTACTAAACTGCAATTTGCAGCTAGTATTTTTCCGGAGACGTTAACTTAGCGCAATAAAATATTTGCTAAACAAAAACTGGGACACTCATCTTCCATAAAAGTTCAAGCTGAGGTACATGTACATTGGCTGATTACAGACAGTGTGAACCAATCCAAAAGTTGGAAATGTTTCATCCGAGGCTTAGAATTTAATGAAACAAAACACATTTCTTATACTATTGATGGTTGCGCGGCCAGGCAATACATCAAAGGCTCGAACTCAGTCGCACAATGATCGACAAACAGTCTGACAATACCTGAAATCTCTCCACGTGTAAGCTGGTGACCTCTTTGGGCAAGTGCCCAGTCCATCAACGTTCAGTATACAGTTGTCCGAGTGAATTGGGTGGCTCAAGTGGAAACCTGGGTCGGGTCCATTGGGATCTGAAGTAAGATAAGTTACCTTGGTGAGAAGCTATATTCAGATTTCTTCAACCAACTGGGAGAACGGAAGTTGGTTCGCAGAGTCGCAGGGGTCGAAAAACCGAGGATAAAATTATCCTCAATTTTAGCCACGAGAACATACTATTCAGTACTCCGAGTAAACTGGAGGTTTGATTTCACTGTGTTAGTAAGACTACTTTGTCAGACAGTTTTGTCATTCTCGTTCTTAAGGTAATCTTATCCATTAGCCAATCGAAAATCAGGTTAATCTATGAGGGGAGAACTCAAAATAGCGATGTCAAACGTAACTTAGAAGAAGTCTTAGCTTGTGGTGAAGTAAAGAGCATTTCAAAATGAGCTTTGTCGCAAATGATTAATTTTTAAAACAAGTCTCACTTACCAAGGAGCGAGGTTCTACACACTAAGTGAGAATAAGAGAAGTACAGTGGAGTGTCCAGTTGAAAGTAGTCTTCAGTAAACTGTCTGACTTTATCACTCAAGTTGAAGTATAATTCCGCTTCTTCTATTGGTACTTTCTTGTTAAGAGCCGCCTGGTTGAGAAAAATATCAAAGACCTTAGAAGAAGACTACAACTTTGTCACAAAAATATAACCAGGAGAGCATTCAGCCACATAAAAGGGAAAGGAAAATAATATTTTTCATACCAAGAAATTCAGCTTTTTACGTTTCTAGGATATCACGTACAATGAAGCAATACATATAACACTAACAGAAGCGTTTTTTATACTTGTCACTGAACCAATTTAATGACTGTTTTAGCATTTTTTACTGGTGAATGTCGAACGAAATCTGCGTTGCTTTGGTTTCATTCACGACGCTCAGTGATTGGTTAGAAAACTCACGACACTTATTCAGCCAATCAAAATACAAACCAAAAGCAGTTGGCCGAATGCGTTTTCCCGCGCTTAAAGGCAATTGCGTTTCTTTGCAACGTGTCCTCATTGGCTCATTGTGGTTTCAAAGACTTTTCCCCCATAAGACAACAAGTTGCACCTGAGTTGCATATGCGTTCAAAGGTTCAACACATGCCTAGAGCGAGCAAAACACAGCATTCCCGCATCCATGCATACCTCTGAAGCAGTCAGGATGTTAACGCCAGAAAATGTTTCTTTCTCCGTAAAAGAAAATGGCTTTTCCTTGGAGTTTCTGGCATCATATCCATCTCCAAGTTTTGCAGTCTTCTGGAACAGACCAAAGAGATCAAAAACCAAATGTATAGCATGACATGACCCTCGCTGGTAAACTGGACCAATCCTCCACAGAAAAAAAAAAGATGGTGGCTGTACATTTACCACAACACCTCCAGAACACAGCCATGTGGCATTTTTTCCCATTTGTTCCTGCACTACGACATTATCTCCGCTTGGTTGAGGTTTGTAACACTGTTCTATACGTTTTGACTAGCGCTGTCAAGGTTCAGTTAAGCAGAGTAAATGTGCTAGTCGCCATACTTTTCTCCATGGAGGATTCGTTTCACGGCAGAATTTACAAATAATCAAATGATCGATTTCGCAGTCATGAAGCTAACTCACGAATTGCAATTTATAAAAGAGCTGTGATTTCATGATATGCAATCGCTGACATTCTTTATAATTGCCTACATTTCCCTGTTTGTTCCCCAAATTTTGCTTTAACTATTGTTGTGAAATGGTCTTATGCAAAAGTGCAATATGCAAAAGTCCCGAGAGCATTTCACAACAATAAAAGACCTCAATCTTGAGAAAGATGTTTGATACATCGAAACGTCGATTAACCGTTATTTTAATTTTTTCTTGTAGAGTGCTTCAGCAAGCAAATCCCAATCCGAATAGTTTATAATACAAAGCTTTGGGGGCAAACACAGTGAATTATATATGGGCAATTGGAAAATAGAGATAAGGAGATCATAACAGGCCATTTCTGAAATACCTTGAGCCTCTGTTGTAAGACGAGTTTTTGAGCAAAGCCTTTCATAAGAAAACAAGAAGCTCTTTCGAGCTTATAACCGCGCTTTTACATTTTTAAAATAACGAGGCTGGATTAGAAAGGAATAGATTTTATTTCTGCCGATGTGATGTAGCGAGAGAGTGATATATCGCTTCTCAGTCTGCGTTTCTGATTACATTCTTTGCATAGCGTGGGTTCAGCGGAAAAGGTCAAGTGATTGACCTTTCGGAGGAATATAAATTTACATATGTTCCGAGATGAGTTTGTGGTGAAAAAAAAGGTTTTTGACGAGCGCAGTGCACATTTCAAAGCAGTCCTTGATGATTCATTGATTACTGTAGACACCACTGCACGTAACTTGATCAAAGGGCTAGCAAAGAAGTCACACGAGTCACATAATTCGAGAATTGCGTTATCCACGGTTATTTTCAGTTCTCTTATTTCCCTACCAATGACGTAATCCTTGCATTCCCGACATATTCTTTGCTTGGCTTGCAAACATTTGAGCTTGTTTACGATCTCTGAACTCGCTGCGATGAAACAGCCAAATAATTCACTTCATTTGCCTTACCCCACAAGAGATATTCGCAAAATTGCAAATAAAGTCATGACGGTCGCTTCTAGCCAAATTAACTCGCAAAGTAAACACGATCTTATTTGTCACGTAGCGAAAGTGAAAGCTA
>Ga0126343_10000313_pt1 | contig 17732 bp, 18 predicted proteins | sample Cyp2metagenome_FD_92531 | JGI IMG/M metagenome (GOLD analysis project Ga0126343, IMG submission 92531) | Coral microbial communities from Lord Howe Island, Old Settlement Bay, Australia - Cyphastrea 2 metagenome | ecosystem: Host-associated > Invertebrates > Cnidaria > Coral ...
CAAGCACAGAGCCTTGAGGAACCCCACAAGTTATGGGCAAACAGTCAGAAGATGAATTGTTAACGGAGACGAATTGTTGTCTGTTTGTCAAGTAAGAGTGAAACCATTGCCCTGCTATGCCACGAATCCCATAATGTTCAAGTTTAGCAAGGAGTATACAATGGTCTACCGTGTCAAGAGAAAGAACCCAAAGAAAGGAGAAGACAGCGCTACCTACAAACCAGTTGATGTCCAAGAGCTGAAACGTGCTGAACAGCAAACATCAGGATGGTACAGAGCAAAGCATTCCAAGATGAAATTCAGCTATTCAAAGATGTTCAAGCCAAGCAAGAAGCCGCCGACCAAGACACCTGTAAGGACAAGGTAAAGGCGATGAAGAGGTCAAGTTCGCTGTACAAACTGGACCCCTTTTAAAACGAAGACAGCTTGTTATGAGTTGGTGTGCGATTAAGATAGTCCTGCACCCCTTTTGAAGTGAAACATCCAGTAATTCTGCCTAAGAAAGAGCATGTGACTACCCTTATCCTCTGCCACTACAAGTCAGTTCCACAACAAGGTCGTGGTATTACCCAGAATGAGGTCAGAACAATGGCTATTGGATCATTGTAATCAAAGTTCAAAGGAGATATTGGTCTAAGATTTTCAAGAAATGGTTTTATCCTTATTTTTTAAGAATAAGAGAAATTATGTCTTGTCTTTGGGATATCGACAGGGAGCCATTTGTGAAAGCGAAGTTAAACTTCCAACAATCAATGTTTTTAGCTCTGGCCAGAAATATTTTAAAAACTTGGTTGTTAAGCTGTCTGTACTGCGAGATTTGGCTACAGCAAATTCTTTTAAGGCTTTAAAGGCCTCATTTTCTGTTATCAAACGTTCACATAAAGCTTTGTCGGACAAAATAGAAATCTTGGTGGGATTTAAAGACACATCATCATCAGGTTCGTTGGCACTATCAAATTTTTGTGACTTGTATAGAGATTGGTAAAATTTACTTTGTTCTTCTAAAATATCGGACTGGTTAGTAAGGACTGAGCCATTTTAAAGTAATTTCTTCAAGTGTAGTGGATGCGTGTGGTAAGATGAGAACTCTGCGAGACAGTGGTAACAGGAAAATGCCCTGTAAAGAGTAGCTTTTTTTGCCCTGACTTTATTTATACCGTAGTTATTCGGTTATAAGGCGCACCGTTTTTTTCAAGAAATTCCTAATTTCTACTAAAAATTACCGCCAAAGTTTGGGTGCGTCTTATAAGCGAATATTTTCCCCAAACATTTTTTTTGGATCGCAGTTACTGGTACGAATTCAAGCAAATACATTAATACATTATTACGTATACAGGATTTACGGTCGCCACACACAATTGCACACACTCACACACACACATACATACACTCAATACACTATATCTTCTTTTTAAAAGAAAGAAAACGTGGGTCATATGGTTAATGTACTGAACAAGACTGTACTACAAGACTAGTTACATATCAAGGCTTGAACTTCCACTTCTTATGAAATATATGAAGAATATTATTCTTCTGCGCAATATACAATTCAGTGTGGTATTTTTTACATAACAGTAATTTAAATGACTGTAAGCTGGGTTTCCTATTATTTCTTTTACAATGGTAAATTACTGATTTTCCGACCAAAATACAGTAATTCAAAAAATCATTACCATTACCTGCAAGGACCCCTACAATAATATCTTTTAGAGATAACAGAATAGTTTCTTTTGTGTTACAATACCAATACCACTTAAAATCATTCCAAAAATTTTGCGAGACAGAACAAGTAAATATCATATGTTCTATCTCTTCTCTACTTAAGTTACAAAAAGAGCAAATGTCTGAGTCTACTACTCCTAATTTTTTCAAAAGAATATTTGTACAAGTTATATAGTTAAGTACCTTCAATTAAAAATCTCTTAAAGATGTTTCTATGCAAACTTTTATTGGTATCAGGTAGACCTCAGATAAATCCTCATACTCTATGTTAAATTTGTCCTTCAGCTTTTTTGCAGCATTTGGTAATGTAGCTTTTAGCTGAATTAACAAATTATAATACTGTTTACTTTTGGCCAAGCTGATATCATAAAAAGCATCACTACGAAAAAAGCCCAACTTTGTTAAGGTACTGACACAGTCGTCCTTCCTCATATGGGATGGTATAGCCGATCTTAAACCAGACCACTCTAAGAAATTTATACAACTGATGTTCGTTTCTTGTCTAACAGCCTCCAGTGAATCTAAATTATTCTTTGATAAGCCTAATTGAATAATAAACAATATGTTTTTTTCGTAAATTTTTTTATAAAATACAGGTTTGCCATCTATCCTTATATTTTTATTATTCCATATGATTGAACATTACTACTATTGTCGTTATCAGAGAAGGCGCCCCTAAACTTGGCCCAAAACTGAATCAACTCTGCATAGAATTGATTTGATATGTTATAATCTTTAGGATCGTAGTCACAATGCAAAAGAAAAAGAGCTCCAAAAGATCTAAGCAGATGAGCGAGGTAACACTTCCAGCCAGTGTTTTCACTATCGAACAATCTTTTGAACCAAGACAACCTAACAGATTTGACTAGAGTCTCAAAGTCTAACACCCTTAACCCTCCATTTTCATAAGAATTAATCATAGCTGTTCTTACAACTCTGTCTTGACCTCTCCACAAAAATTTAAACATGATAAAAGCAATCCTATTAATATCTTTGATAACCTCCTCTGGTACTGCAAACATGGTTGCTATATAAATTATTAGCCTAGGCAAAAGAAGTGAATTAATTATCTGTGCTCAGCCATAAAGAGTTAGACCCCTTCCCTTCCACCAGTTGGCCGTATTTTCTATTTTTTTTTCAGTCGCTGTTTGTAATTCATCTTGATGAATTCATCATAATCATAAGTTAAATAGACTCCTAAGCATTTGATTGGTCGTTCAGGCCATTTAAGTCCACAAAATCTCCCTTGTGACCACAACTCACACCTATACCCATACATTCAGACTTCGAAATGTTAAATAGCCCAGCACTTCAGTAGGTTGTTTGTGATGTACAGAGGTACCCGACTAGCTATACAACAGGCTGCTCTGAGTCCTGCTCAAGATGAAGCAGAAGAGACCTTGACCAGCCTTGCAGTACAAAGACAGCTGGGACTACATGAATGATCCAAGAACTAAAGCCCAGCTCAAACGGACAAGTAGTCGCAAGTAGCCACAAGTTGAACTTGCGTGAGACTTATCATCCACCATGTAGAATCTCTAACACAGTGTTGTGAACAGAAAAAGAAAAAATACATACTTCCCAGCGTTATGGACTTCAGAATGTACATACACAAGAGGTTACTGAGCAGAAGTGAAGTACAACCATAGCAAAGAGCCCTAAAAACTATACAAAGCTGGGTGCTGGCTTGGACCTCAGGTTTCAGATAATTTCAGCTAAGAGATTTCTAGAGGCTCAATTTTTATCAGGATTGCAATTTTTTCACGCCTCTTCTTCCTTGCAGACGTGTGATTATTTATGATGTTTTGTGCAAACATCTTAGATGAATAAACTTTATCTGCCGATAATTCAGTATGGAAACTTTTAGACGAAAAACCCGTTTTGATAAAAGCTACCTAAAGCTTATAATAACTAAATGTATCAATAAATAAATAACTTTATTGGATGACACAATTACTTAAAATTCAGTAGTTTACATTGTGGTCAATAAATAATCTTACAGTTTAAGTATTATCGTGTTTACCAAGATTTGCCTGCATGTCTGAGACAGCAAAATCAATATTTCAAAGTTGTTTTGAGCCCCAAATGAGGGCTAACAATAATTTCAACTGCAAGATCAAGTGTGTGACCTGTGATGACTGAGCAGGGCATCAAGAGTATCCTAAAAAGCATGATGTGCCCAGGAAAACTCTCATCCAATAAGTCAATGTCATAGAATTTAGATAGCGTGGCTGTTTATAGTTGTATTTAGATTGCACGAACAAAATTTAGGTGTTTTGCACCGTTATTTTTAGCGATATTGCAAAGACCTTTGCGTTAATTGAGCTTCCATTGCCCTAAACAATATTCAAATGCACTATTAATGACTTTAACATGGAAATAACATTGATAAACTGACTCTACAATGGTAAGTATTTCTACAGTTTGCCCTTGTCTCTGTTAAAACTAGTCTCTTGTCACATTGTTTGACAAGCTTTTATCACCGAAAAATAACAGATGCCAAAAATTTTATTTTTGATTTCATCAGGCCAAGGGTGACACTAAACTATGGCAAAATTAGTTTCGTTAAAGGAAGTTGGACTGAAGAGATGAGTCAGAATTTCAGCTAATTTGCCTCATAGCTAAATGTTGCGTGATATGGGTAGGAAATAACAATTCCTGATTGGCACCTGTCTCTTCAAATGACTTGAAACTCCTGGTGTACACTAAGATAGGTCCAATCTTTCTTTATGTGAAGTACCAATAAAATTCAATGTATCTGTAGGTAGGAATGATGTCCAAATTTGATGCATATTGTGGTGATATTTTTGGGATTTTGGGCCAAAAAAACAGTGGGAGGGGGGGTGGGGTGGTCTAACTCCTAAGGGGAAAATGACGAAGCTGACCCACTTTGTCTTTTAGAGTTATTGGGTAGTACCTTCAATCTGGCAAAGTTTAGTCCAGAATGATAGATGGCATGTACCACCTCTGGTAAACTCGGTCTTAAAACCAGGTGGCCATACCTGCACAAGAATCCCCAAAAGTCACGTTAAACCTAACACTGCTGAAATATGTTGTATTGAAAGTAATGTTGTGATCATTTGGGCACAGCTTGACACCATACCTCCTCAGCAAATGCCACAAACTTAAATTCCTTTTCCATGACAAGCTTTTCCAACATGTCTGTAACTGATGCTGATTGAGCTTTGAATGCTGAATTAAGCGATCCTTTCTCGTCAACCTGAAAAAAAAAATTGATGTTAACAACTTTGATATAAACAAACCAAAATTGCATGAATCGCAAAAAAAAAACTGAGTGTGACATTCACATCTCTGGTCCTAAATCATTTACACCACTAAACAATACAGGAACAGTCCTGAACCCAGCTCCTCATGATTGGGAACATCAGTTGACCACGGCATGGGCAGCAAAAATACCTGAAAGGAACTGGGTGGACAGCTCTGTTGCGTTTTAACTGAAATGCGATTTAGCAAAGAAGTGCAAGGTGATTGCCCATGTTCTGGACTGCTTTACTCCTTGTTCTTCTGCTTTTCCCAGGTTGTTGATTCATAACAAATGAGAAAGGTATTTTTCATATGAATTTTGCCTCTTTGGCTTATCAACTCATAAAAAAAAACACGGACTGGTTCATTTTAGTGTGATTAAATGGATTTTTTGGCCTTCAGCAGTGCATTCGTTTTCGGTAAGTTAGATGTATAGTTCTGTAGTTTTGGCTACGTTTCATTCTTATTTGCCATTTTGAAGAAAGCACAAGGCAATGGAGGGCACTCAAGACAAAGACTATAACTTTTTGAACAAGTTCCCCAAGCTTTATAAGAGACTAATACACATGCGAAAACTTAAGATTGGATATTTAGAGAGACATATTTACGAGCCACCACTTAAGAGTGAACCTTTTATCGAGAATCAAACCGAACATATATCAAATCTATCTTTAGACGTGCCTGTGAACCAAGCAGAATTTCACTGCCATTTCTAAGACGTCTCAAGAGCAAGAGTAGCATGTTAAAAAAGTTTCTCTTCAAATAAATTTTGTCAATTCTTATACCAATATCCTCAAATCTGCATCGCTATGTTAAAAAGGTTAGAAAGCTTAATAAAACATGTTATAAATGTAAGCATAAACAGGATCCAAATATATTTTATTTAATTAAAGTGACTGTACCCAAGAAAACTTATTTGTGGTCTTTCAGTAGTCCGGTTTATCACATGATAATGAAACTAAAGTGTTAAGCACATCAATATTTATTATTGTTTTCTTGTAATAGTGAAAGTCATGTGACTGACTATTTGAATTTCAAACTAAGTACAATGTCGGGAAGAATCCAGAACCTACTCAAAACAACACTGATTCTCACGAGACAATAATTAAGCCTGTTATGCAATGTGACGGCTCAATAATGCAGTTGGTTTCTCCTATGATTTTGATGCACTCTAGATTATATGAACTTGGTTTACAAGTAATATAATTATGGTGGAGGTGCAGGTGCAGGTGACTATTTCTTTAGATCTGTATCACATAAAATTTAATTATATGGCAATAACAACCATTATGCAAATCCGTAGTGCTGGAGTTCAGTATATGAGAGATCACCCACAGAGATTTGTTGAGAGCAATACTGAAAATTCATAGCTCAGATATCTGAATAATATGTGTATTCAAGGTACATGCCTTTTTTGGGTTGATGCACTTATTGTTCAAGCAGTCGCTGATGCTTTAAATGATTCTATTCAAATGGTCGAATCCAATCCAGGCTTTTCACCCATTACTACTGTTAATCTTTTTCAGGATAGAAATAGCTTGTCCACAATTACCATAGGCGATAAAATAGATTTTCATGTCGCGCTACAAACTTGTTGATGTAAACGACCCTTACGCATGCTAGTGTAAACATGGGTTGCCAAGGCAAAAGTGGTCCCAGTAAAATTCACAAAGTGATTCTCATTAATAATGACAATGTAAACACTGCATTGATTTCATTGAACTGACTTCTTAACTCTTACTTACTTAACTCTCCATCCTGCCATAATCCAGTTAAACTTTATGTATTTGGGGTAAATGGCATGAAAAGTGATGAAAGCAATTCAAAGCAATTCCTGGAACTAGACAGGATCATGTGAGTTGAGTTTGATGTTGGTTTTAATTCCTTTTCTGAGGGCTTTACTCTGGGTTCTCCAGTTTCTTCCCTCCACAAAAACTCACACTCCAAGTATGGCAAAACACATGGCTAATTTACATTACTAAGAGGCCAACTTAAGCACAGGTTAAGGTAATTCCTCTGAAATAAAAGTGACAATAGATTTTCGTTCAAACTTTGTCCACTGAATATTTATCATATAAGAACTTCAATTTTGAAATAAAAAATGAATGAATATGAATAATGAATAATGTTTTATTCAGCTCATATTGGTTTAACACTTGAATTTAGATTCTTAATACTGTTTTTGTAGATATTTTCCTTCTAATTAGTTGGTCAGGTTTGCGAGCTGGGGAGCCAAGTGAACCGGTAGGTTTTTAGTTAGCTCCCCGTACAATTTATGTTATGAAAAGAAAGGGGGGCCCCCTGCTCATTAAGGAGGAGCGAGGCATTGAAAATGCCCCATTTTAGGATTATTTAGTGCTTATTAGAAGAAAGTATTCCTAGTAATAATTGTAAATTGTGACCGAGACTTTTGAGAACATGCATTAAACTACGGTCAGTACATTGTGTCGGACAAAAATAAACATTTTAGGTTTGAATTGGACAGAAAGCTGAATCCTTGATTAAAATTTGAACCAAACTTCTTGACATGGTTACCAAACGGCAAATAGAAAAGACCACAGTTTATCTGCTATTTTCCTTATTTATTCAATTTTCAGCCATAGAAATCAGATGCGTCTTTTCTCACACAAAGCTTATGATAAATTGATTGCAATGTTTGTAAAACAAAGGTGGGGTGCCCATGCTCGTTGTTGAGCTATAGCCATTTTTCAACTGAGAGAGTTCAATGTCAAGGCATAAATAAGGCACAGTAAGGATGTGGAATGCAAAACGGGGGAATGACCTTAAGTTCTTTTTGAATCGTGCTACATTATTTTTGCTTAATTTCGAACACTTTCTTCACTTACTGCCATTTCATTACTCAACAGCAGCAAGACTAAATTACCCTTAACCAAATAGCTCTTCTATGAGAGTCATTCCTGGGGCAAGAAGAGTTCATTGACAGTACCCTTTTTATTTCGTTTCTGTTATTAACTTTGGGGAGTTTTATTTCTTTCTTCACTTCTTAACGAACATTTTCTACTTTCCTTTTGCAAACAGTAACTTTCACAAGATTAAAAACTTACATTATTATGACGCTAACTGTTGAGGTTATTCCTCAACAAATCGCTGATATTAAGTCCGTTCCGCGGTTCTGGTTATTCCATGAACATTACATATACCATAATGCTTCGGTAGTTTTGCTTTTCTCAATCGCACGTGGGAAAAACACTTGTGTACAGAACGCTTCGTTGTGATTCTTTGCTTATGCCTTTCATCATATGGTGAGTTGTTGGATAGTCTCTGTTTTCCAGTTTTGATTCGCTAGGTAATGTTTGTTATTTCTCTCGGGTTTTCACAGTTCGCTACGAGGTAGTAATACAGATGAAAGGTCGACATTGCTGGTTGTGATAAAGTCCAATGATCCCCTACAATGTCATTACATTTGTTGTGTTGTTGAAGGATGTTTGTGATATCGATGCCTAATCGTTGCTTCATATGTCCGGCCTGGACACTTACGTTAGCACAGTTTAAGCTTTTTTTCATTATGACCTACATTATTTGTGCCTACATGAATTCTGGACGCTTTCTTCACTTACCACTATTTCTTTACTCTATAGACAATGCAACAGCAGCAAGCCGAAATTATTCTAACCAGATAGTTCTTCTATGAGGGTCATTACTAGGGCAAGAAGAGTTCATTAATTGACAGTGCCCTTTTTACATTGTATTTCGTTTTTGTTATTAAAGTTTTAGTCTTTTTCACTTTTTCACAAACATTTTCAACTTTCCTTTTGCAAACAGTAACTTTCACGAGATTTATATTAATACCTTCCATTATTATGATGCTAACGTGAGCATGGTTTAAGCTTTTTTGCATTGTGAGCTACATTACTACTACTAATAATAATTTATTTATATAGCGCTGATTTCATAATAATGTCCACGAGCGCTTCACAAGTTCTAAAAAATAGTAATACCAATAATAATACTAATATACAAATAAAAACTAACAAAAATATGATCTCCTAAAAAGATGTGTCTTAAGTTTCCTTTTAAAAGTGTCAATAGAGTCACACTTCCTAATTTCCAAAGGAAGGCTATTCCATAATCGAGGTGCACAAACAGAGAAGGCATGTGAGCCATACGGCTTAAGATTAAATTTGGGCTCAAGCAGGTGCAATTGCGTAGACGATCTTAACATACGCATTGGAACATAAGCTTCTAATAATTCACTTAAATAACTAGGTGCTAAACCTTTAACTACTTTAAAAGTACAAAATAAAATCTTAAATATTATCCTCTGCTCTACAGGTAACCAATGTAATTCTATCAGTAACAGTGTGATATGATCAAATTTCCGAGAACGAGCAATAACATGAGTAGCAGAGTTTAAAACATATTGAATAAGAAAGTTATGCAAACGAAACAAAAGTGCATTACATGAATCAATCCAAGAAGTAACAAATGCACGCATTAAAATTTTAGCAGTATCGTAACTGAAAAATTTTCTAAACTTTAGCAATGTTCCTAATATAATAAAAGGCTATTCTACAGGGCCCAGTTGTTCAAAACCCCGATTAGCGCTAATCCCCGATTAATTATGCTAATCCGCGGTTAAAATTTAATCTGGGATTAATTTGCGTTGCTCAAAGCCGGATTAACGCTAATCTGACTCTAATCAGCGGATTAAATTTAATACACCTCCGAAGGAAGATTAAATCGCTAATCGGCCGATTAATATTGAAATAAAAAGGCCGACTTGTTGTTTGGCTTTCCTTGCTTGAGACAAAGATGAGCACGAATTTATCGATTTAACGATAGCATACTAATTTACAGCAATCAAAAGCTTCGCACTCGCTACAGATTTGGCAGAGCCTCAATTGAACAGAACTGAATAAAGTACAAGCCTCATAGAAGCGGATTTACAGTGGAAAGCGAATCGTTATTAAGTTTTGAAACTAATCGACCAAGTGCTGATAGCACTACAATTTTATACAAGTGGTGACTTACTGCAAGTTGTCGGCGATACAACTGGACTACACAAGTCCACCATTTCACTGGCAGTCCACAGCGGACGCCATATTGGAAACAATGACAGTGCTTACTCACAGGACATAGCATTGTGGGATACTAACTGTCGATTAGCGAGACAATCTAAGTGGTTTTTACACCACGTACTAACGGTTAATCAGCGATTAACTAATCTGCGCTCTAATCGGGCTTTGAACAACGTTCTCAATTCCTCCGATTAGCTAATCCGCTGTTAGTGGTTTTAATCGACGATTAGGCTTAATCGGAGGTTAGTTTAATCGGGGTTTTGAACAACCGGGCCCAGATGTTCTTAGTATGTTCATCAAAGTTCATGTACAACTGTCAAATGTGATGCCAATGTTCATGCAAGATTTAGAAAACGAGATAACAAGATCGCCTGTATTCATAAAATCAAGAGGAGGAGAATGTCTATGCTTAGCGTGAAAAATGAGTAGTTCAGTCTTGTCTCTGTTGAGTTTAAGGTTATAATGAAGCATCCAATGTTCAATGGCACATACATGTACACATGACTCCAGAATAGAACGGGAGCAATCAATATCACTAGCAATACATGACTTAAATGACATGTACAACTGAGTGTCATCAGTGTACATGTGAAAACGTACACCATACTCTCATAGTATATCACCAAGTGGAGCAGTGTACAACAGGTACAGAAACAGTGGAACCTTGAGGTACTCCAAACATCACGTCACGACAGGAAGATCTTGAATTGTTAATGCATACAAACTACCTACGCCCATGAAGATAAGACTCATACCATGATAAAGCAGTTCACTTAATTCCAAAACGATCAGATAATCTTCACAATAAAACTTGATGGTTCACCGTATCAAACGCTGCAGAAACATCTAAGAAAAGCAGCATAACACAATTATCATTGTCAATTTCAATAAGAATATCGTTCCGTACTCTGATTAGGGCCAATTCAATACTATGGCATGGTTTATAGGCTGATTTATAGACTTCATGTGTAGACAATTGTCATGTAGATACTGATTTAACTGAAGAGCAACGACTTTTTTGCAGCATTTTGATAATAAAAAAGATAGATTTGATATGGGCCTATAGTTGGAAAGTATTTCATGATCAGCAGTAGATTTCTTCAATAACGGTGTAATCAATGCCATCTTTAATATGTCAGGAAATTGTCTGTGCTGTAGAGACAGATTAACAATCCTCGTTATGACTGGAAGAAGAATATCATTACACTATCGCAAAACCAAAGCTGGAACGGGATCAAGTTGACATGATTTAAGTGATGAACCCTTGATGAGGCTAGCTAACTCTTCACAGCTAACCAATTTGAAATTGGATAACTGTGACTGACAGTCAGTCTGACTGGTGTCAGAATAAACATTCATGATGGTAGCTTTCATTTGATCAAGATCTTTAGAGATCGTCAAGATTTTTGCATGGAAAAAGTCAGCAAATTTATTAGCTACATGTAGGAGTTCATCATCATCAGTAGTAGGCAATTGCTTTGGAGCTTGACGATTCATGAGTTTACTGACGTTGGAAAAGCCTGCATGAATTCTGGACACTTTCTTCACTTACCACTATTTCTTTACTCTATAGACAACACAACAGCAGCAAGCCGAAATTATTCTTAACCAGATAGTTCTTCTGTGAGGGTCATTCCTGGGGCAAGAAGGGTTTGTTGACAGTGCCCTTGTTTCATGGGACAATTCCCTGTATTTGATGTTGGGTAGCCTGCCCATTATTTATTTACCTGAAGTTTCTCAGGCTGGTTGAATCTGAAAACATAAAGTGCAGAGTAGAGTGCAAAGAGATAAAAGGTCAGACACCCAAGACCAGAAAAAACAGATTGAACTTTAGTCTGAATAAAAAGTCTAAAAATGCATTGCAAGGCCTTGTAGGAATTTACCTAATGTCATGGATTTGATAGACAGCCTTTAATGGCAAGCAAGGTTATAATCTTCATTCCTTCTATGCAACCAAGTAAATTAAAACTGACAACAATTTTACTACTTTTCTAAGAAAGATTGTTTTTCAAAAATGAACCAGAATTGTAAATCCATGCCAGTTGAAGCCCTGATTTCTTCAGGCTTTTTTCTAATTGCTTATGTTGGAAAATGTACTGCGATGTCATTCTTCACTTTCATATACTACCTCAGTTCAAATAATAGTAATAACAATGATGATAATAATAATAATAATAATAATAATAATAATAATAATAATAATAATAATAATAATAATAATAATAATAATAATAATAACTTTATTTAAGTCTCAATTCACTTGAGCTGAGCATGAGTGCTCTACTAATTGGGGAGACTGTAAACCAAATAAATCAAATAGATAAATCAAATATATGAAGTAATTCAAATTAAATCAAATCAAAATGTTCGTTTTTGAGGAGAGGGGAAAACCGGAGTTCCCAGAGAAAAACCTCTTAGTAGAGAACCAACAAACTCAGTCCACATATGACGCCGGGTCCTGGAATCGAACCCAGGACCCATTGGTGAAAGGTGAGCACTCTCAACCCTGCTCCCCGTAAAATATGAATTATTTCACATATACTTCAAATCATTTCACTCCTCACTGGAAGATATGAACTCAATTAATTGACCTAACTGCTCAGTTGGTAGAGCATCGCACTGGTATTGCAGTGGTCACAGGTTCAAATCCCATTGAAGTACTGATTTTTTCACGCTTCTTCTTTCCAATTGCTTAAGTTGGAAAATTTACTGATCATTCTTCACTTTCAGAGTACATGATATTGTTCATCAGTAGCAATAAAATATTTGGTATTTCCATCGCACTAAAATTGAGAATTATGTGGCTGCATTTCTATTTTCTAGCACAGGGTGTGACATTGAAGGAAACATTTTCTGATGTGTAATTTGCTAATAATTAACATCAAAGTACAATTGAATTTGAACTAAATGAGTTTACTGTGAATTTCCTACATTGTATAATCTTGTAGATTCCCAATAGTTGTGAACTATTTTCAAATATTCACGCAACATTACCAGAGAAAAACTAGAAGCAGCTGAATTCTCTCATATTAGAGGGTCGGTATAAAACATGGACCCCCCAATCTGGACCCCCTACTGGACCCCCTTTTAGACCCCATCTGGACCCCCTTCTGGACCTTCCCCTATGGATCCCATTTTTTTGAGCAACAGTTAAGTCAGCTGTCTAAGCGATGAGCTGTATGTATTTTCGAATGATTCCAGCCCCATTAAATTTTTAGACAATCAACAGTCCGAAGAATTGAGGAGAATTCGAATGAGAGAGTTTAAAGATGTGTTCCACACATGTACAAGAAATGACATTACACAATGCTGGGAGTTCTGCAGGCTATAACATCGGATTGAAAAGGGAAGGGGAAAAAAGAAAAAAAAAGAGAAAAAGAAGTTATTACAACACAGGGTATCTGTATTTGGTCACCCTTCTAGTACTAACCCCACCAAATACAGTGTGGGGCTTAACTTTGTTGAGCAGACTAGATGTGGTACTGTCCTTGTGGTATAGTGACTCTACGCTGAACGCACTTGGCTAAAGGTTCTTCATTCATTTATTCATTCATTCACTCACTCAGTCTCTCATTCATTCATTCATTCATTCATTTTATATGTTATTCAAGATTTACTAATGAACAGTTAGGATACATCATAATGATAGTGTCCTTATTAAATGTATAATCAATAGGTATAAAGTGTTAATGTTTGCAGAAGCTGATCACGATAACTTTGGCCCACTGATATACCTGTTCAATGCTTCCTTATTCTTCATTCATAACAAGTCTATATCAAATGCTTTTAGCTACCTTTATCTTAAGCTACCCACTGAATATACTTTTTTAGCCCATCGATATCAGAATACAAGAATTTTCACAGCTATGTGACTCTTGGATAGTACCAGGTGTACCTGTTTTTCTTTCTTGTCCACAATTGTGAATTTCAGAGCATCAGCGGAGAGGTTCTTCTTTAGGACCTATAAAAGTACAAGGATGAAAGGCAACTGTTTTGTGAACAAATGGTGACACGGAGAACTAACTCTCAAGTGTAAATTAAAGTGCTAATTGAACCCACTGGGCATTAGCCCTAGTAAAGGGAATCAGGAAACCACACATGTGGTTCCCTGATTCCCTTTACAAGGGCTAACGCCCAGTGTTATTCATGGGTTCAATTAGCACTTTAATTTACACTTCAGAGTTAATTCTCTGTTTCACCATTTGTGTTCTTAGTGCTACATGGCACAAAATTCATATGTACTCTTCCTTTCTCTTCGCCGCGATTTACCACCTAAATTATCCCCGACTTTCTCTGTCCGACCTCGTAGCTCAGTCGGCAGAGTAAAAGTAGATCTAATCCAGAGGTCATGGGTTCGGTTTCCATCAAGGTCAAAAGGTGTTTTCTTTACTTCGTGTGGTTCCCTGATTCCCTTTACTAGGGCTAACACCCAGTGGGTTATTCATGGGTTCAATTAGCACTTTAATTTACACTTCAGAGTTAATTCTCTGTTTCACCATTTGTGTTCTTAGTGCTAAGCGGCACAACATTCATATGTTTTGTGAACAGGTAACTACCATCATTTCAAAGTAAACAATGCAGCTCACCTGTGCGTTGGTATAAGCTTCAAACAGACCAAATGCAATACGACGGTTGGTTAGTGTCCAGGCTCCTTTTAAATCATGACACACAAGCCGATGGTTGTAATTCTGTTGTGTCAAAATAACAGTGCTGTGTTAACAGATATAAGATGCTTAACATGCACAACTAAAGATTCTGTAAAAATACACAAGGCATGAACAATTATGTATAAGATTATGTATTTTTCTGTAATTATGTATGTAATATTATTCACTTAAGTTACTATGTAGAATATATAAACCTGTGTTAAGCAGACACCCTTGGCACTTAGTAGAGCGTGTCTGCTCTAAGCAGGTTCTGATAATTATATTGTGTAATGATAACCCTTTTTGTCCAGTCAGTCAGTGCGTCATTACAGAAAAATCTACTTAGTTTTAAAATGACATTTCTGAACATTGTTAAAGGAATCTGAGCTGAGCCTTTAAAAGTAAAAAATCATTGAAGTGTCTGTTTATTGCAATTTTGTGCAACAAAATATATAATTTCTGACGTTTAAGGGATGTTAGTCAGAAATTATTATTCTGACGGCATGTTGGAGAGACTCGCAGTGCATCTCGAGTTGCTTTAAGGTTTTTGGCGGGACATCTAAGTCATTCTAGGTCAGTCAGTCAAAGTGTTCGCCCACTTTATTTTAGGCTTCCGATCTCCCGCAATCATGTCAGTTTCAAATGATGTTCAAGAGTTTCTTCATGCTTCTTTGGCTGAAAATAATAAGGCGTTGTTTGACCAGATCTCGAAGTTAGTAGCAGATTCGGTTGAAAGTATTAAGCGTTCCAGTGTGGAAGCTGCTGATGACCAGTTGAGGGAAATCAAGAAGTTGCGTAGAGAGGAACCAAAATTGTTTAAACGCAAAGGCAACAAGATCCAGTACAAGTTTAATCTTAAGCTAAGGATACCTTGGATGACGTTAAATCCCACCTCGAGTCCAACACAGTTGACAAAGCTAAATCTTCACTGTCAGAAGGTATGTCAATACTTTCTGAGAGGCAAAAGCTTATTTTACTAGCAGACAAGTCGGAGTTTGGCTGGAAAACTGTTGAGCAATATACCCAGCACGAGTTAGCTGACAACGAGAAGGACGGCAAAAAGATCCGCCGTGCTGAGGAACAAGCCGAAAAAGCTCTCAAGGCCACTACTTCCAAAAGAACTATCAACCAATCTTCATCCCTCAGTCGCCCTTCCAGTTCCTCACGCTTTTCTTCCCAGTATTCCAGAAGTTCTTCGTCATTTGGTTCCTTCCGTAATCAGCGCAATCGGCTATCTTATCCTCGGTTTCACTAACAATGCCTCAGCCCTTACAGAAGCAGATTTTGTTAGAGAGGCTATCTTGGATCTCCTGCGTGACAATCGTGTTGAGGAAATTATTTCTCCGCCTGACATTGTCAATCTGCTAACTGTTTCAGTTCAAGCTAACGGCAAGAAGAGGCTTATTTTGGATTTGAGGCACATTAATTTGCATGTCTACAAACAAAAATTTAAGTGCAAGACCACTTTTGCCAAAGACTTTTTTGTTTTCGCTTTTGATTTAAAGTCAGGTTACCATCACGTATATATTTTTCCAGAACATCGCAAATATTTGGCTTTCTTGTGGGAGTTTGTTTCAGGCCAAACGAGATTTTTTCCAGTTTACTGTTTCGCCTTTTGGGCTTTCCAGTGCTCCTTATATTTTCACCAAGTTGCTTCAGCCTTTGGAGACACATTGGAGGGTGCAAGGCATTCCAATAGCCATATTTTTTGATGATGGGGTTGGCACTGGTCCATCGTGCTAAGTTGCTAAGTTGAATAGTTCAGTGGTTCGTTCAGATCTTTCCCGTTGAGGATTTGAAATTAATCACGAGAAGTCTAATTGGGAGCCCACACGTAGATTTTTGTGGACTGGTTACAACATTGACACACATACCAGTTGAATTTTTGCCAGTGATGCCAGAATTGAAAAGCTTTGCGCTGATCTTAATGATATTTGTGCTAGTTTGGAGTTTTCTGCCTTTGTTCACCTGAAGAGTATTGGTTCTACTGTTGGTCAGATTATTTCAATGTCCGCCAGCTGTGGGAATGTTAACCAGATTATGACCTGCCATTGGCATTTTATTACCAATTCTTGGAGTTCGTGGAATTCCCTTGTTTGCGAGCAAAATCAAGCAAAGCAAGAGCTCCTTTTTTGGAGAGACAAATTGAGAACATTAAATGGAATTTTGTTTTGGCAAATTCCTTTTGTATCGTCCAAAATCTTGTTTACAGATCCTTTGTCTACAGGTTGTGGAGGTTTTATTCAAGATTCTGCTTTAGTTTGTCACAAAAATTGGTTCGCAGAAGAATCTCAAAAGTCTTCTACTTGGAGAAAACTTGCTGCAATAAGTCAAGCTGTTTCTTGTAACACTGATAATCAGAATGTTGTTAGAATCATCCAAGCTGGTAGTATGGTTAAGGAATGGTTAAGACATCGCTTTAAATATATTCCTTTTTACCTCCCGGCGCCAAATTCACCTCAACATCTCCTGGCTGCCGTGCGGCCAGAATTCTCAGGCTAATTTTCTTAGTAAGATAGTTGCTTTTGATGATTATTCTCTCCACAATGAGGTGTTTTTCCATCTTGAAAACTTCTGGGGTCCACATTCAGTTGACAGATTTGCTTGCAGTTATAATGCGAAATTGCCTAGGTTTAATTCCAGATTTGTCCAAGTCGGTACCGAAGCTGTTGATGCCTTCACACAGGACTGGTCACCTGAGAATAACTGGCTGGTGCCACCAATATCTCTCATTGGCAGGGTATTAAAGCATATGAGTGATTGTAAGGCTGTGGGAACTCTAGTAGTTCCATTGCGGAATCAGCCTATTTTTGGCCATTATTAAGCAATGATGGCACTCACCTGAATTCATTTGTTTGTCAATGGTTATATCTTCACAACAAACCAGTTCTGTTTGTCAAGGGTAAAGCCAAGAATAAGTTGTTTGGCACAAAGGCTTTCAAGTCTAGATACCTTGGCCTACGAGTTGATTTTGCTAGGAATGTTCGCACTTCTAGTGTTGGTTTTTGCACTTCTCCAATGGGCTGGTGTTCAGTCTGCAATCCTTAGGCAATCTGTTTGG
>Ga0126343_10000314_pt1:0-2500 | contig 17706 bp, 10 predicted proteins | sample Cyp2metagenome_FD_92531 | JGI IMG/M metagenome (GOLD analysis project Ga0126343, IMG submission 92531) | Coral microbial communities from Lord Howe Island, Old Settlement Bay, Australia - Cyphastrea 2 metagenome | ecosystem: Host-associated > Invertebrates > Cnidaria > Coral ...
GCAAAATTTTCTTTTATTCCTACCTCAAATGGTCATTGACCAGGAAGCTGACAAACTTTTCAGTTAGATTTTCTACTGCCACACTTTTTTAGGAAAAAGTAATCATGGCCATTTTTTAAAACAATATTTATTAAACTACAACTTCACTTAAATATATTCTTGGAGAAAGGTTCTCGTAAACTTTTAGAGTGAATGTTAAACTTCGGTCTGTTCTGGTCACGTGACCGATGACGCCACAGCTTTAAAAATGACAAAAATGTATATTTCATAAAAATATCTACTATTATCCAAATTTTTTTTTCCTCGCGTTTAATGCAACGCGAGATAGTACTTGTGCCCAGACTCCCTTTTTTTGAAAATTGTTTATAGCTCCCTTAATATTCATATTTTGTTCGGTACCCGAGCAGTACGACATGGCTTACACCATTGTGCTTCAAACCACGTTGACTGCTTTTTCAATAATAAAATAATTTCGTCACAGTGAGCAAAAATGCACTTGTGAGCAAAGTGACGTAACCAATGACGTCATCGCCCCTAGTCTTGTACAATAATTAGTTTATGGTAAGACTTATTTCTAGATAAGGTGGGGGTCTTGCTGCCCTCAAACTGACCAAGTTATTTGGAATTGACGATTTTCCAGCTGCAAAGGATTCTGGGAAGGTTCTTATTATAATTATATATTGTTATTTAATTATTATTATTATTATTATTATTATTATTATTATTATTATTATTATTATATAACTTATTCCAGAATGACATGACCATGTTGGCTACATGTATGCCGACGACCATCAGCTGTATGTAACAGGCTACAGACTACAATATCGCATCTTCCAGGCTACAATATCAAGGAAACTTAGCCATGTCATGGTATAGGGATAACTTTCTACTTTCCAACACAGAGAAGTTTCAATGTCTTACTATCAATCCCAGAAACATTGACTTGATAAACAGAATGAGGCCCTGCAGATTGAAGATCAGATCATTACCAACACTTCGCAAATCAAATTACTTGGAGTTGAAATAGATGACAAGCTAAATTTCACCATCCATATCAGTAACATTTGCATAAAAGCCAGTCAAAAATTTGGTGTCTTATTGAGACTGCGAAATGTGATACCATGCAAAGCAAAACTGATAATCTACAAATCATCCATCCTGCCTCACTTAACATATTGTTACCGGGTATGGCATAACTGTAGATCTTCTGATAGCAGAAAAATAGAGCGGATTCAAGAACGCGCACTTAGAGCAGTATTTAACTCCCATTCAGAATCATACGAAAACCTTCTGGTTCGCGCAGAACTACCTTCGCTGCTAAATCGAAGACTATAAGATATCGCTCTATTAATGTACAAAGTAAAATATGGCCTCGCACCGAGTATTGTTGACGAACTATTCAAGCAGAAAAGCACTAGTTATTCACTAAGAATCAGTGATATTGATATTCCGACATTTAGCACTATTAACTATGAAAAGCATTCACTTAGATATCAAGGACCTCGTATATGGTCGAAACGGGATAATGAATTGAAAGACTCCTCGAATATTGAATCTTTCACAAAGAATATTAGGAAAAAAGGCCCAAGGTCACTCTTAAACAACAACAAAGGCTGCTGTAACCTTTGCAATTCTTAGAGAGTACCCTTTATATACCTATTGTTTTATCATACAATTTTACACATGCTACATATTTTAATTATATATACATTATTATTATTTCTCATTTGTAAATAATGCTTAATTTTTGTGTCCCCGATTAGTTGTGAAAACTAAATACATTGACACATTAATAAAGTTCTTACTTACTTTACTTACTTACTTGAATGCTTCGCTGAAGATCAAAGCTCAGCCGGAATCGGAAACTACATCAGTAAGAAACATAATATGGAGCCAAGGAGCCAATGATCATTTTACCGTCTTAAAGAACGAGTAAACTGTGGAATGTTATATGTCAGAGATCTTAGCCGGTACTCAATACTCAAAAAGATTGTTAGGAAAAAAGACCCCAATGCCCGAAACGGTTGTGATGTTTCACAATTTGACATTTTCGTATATTTCTATGCTTTCAGTAATTTTTATTTTTATTTTTTTGGAAGTTAAGTGTCACACATCACCTAGGGAGTACCAATACTTTCGTACTCGTTCCTCCTCTACATTTGTTAATCAGAGCTAAGCTGTCTGTTTCATTGACATAGTTTCCCAATAGTCACATGATTACTTGTCACTTGACGTATTTTTCCACTTTATGCGCATAATTTTAGATTTACTTTACAATGACACCCGAAGATGTGGATGAAAACTATTTTAAAGGAATTTAATCCACAATTTTGGGATTTTCTTTCGGTTAACAAATTTGCTTAGTGTTTTTTTTTTTTGGTAACCACAGATTCTAGAAGGTATTTTGCGTAGATAGGCAGGCTGTATTCTTTAGAAATTGGCCTTATTCTTTAAAAACGGAGAAGAACATGCATTTAGTACAAGTGCTTGCAGTATA
>Ga0126343_10000314_pt1:7500-17706 | contig 17706 bp, 10 predicted proteins | sample Cyp2metagenome_FD_92531 | JGI IMG/M metagenome (GOLD analysis project Ga0126343, IMG submission 92531) | Coral microbial communities from Lord Howe Island, Old Settlement Bay, Australia - Cyphastrea 2 metagenome | ecosystem: Host-associated > Invertebrates > Cnidaria > Coral ...
ACTTGCCGTCAGGAACAATTTTGGAAATACGACGTTTGGATATTGATTTTGACAAAGTTATCTTAGGGTTGAAAGAAATCCATAAGAAATCGATAAATGTAAGAGCGTTTTCGAGAAAAACCCGAGTGAAGTTTTTAGGTGTCAAAACTCAACAAAACAGTTTTCCATGTTATTGAAAACTATGTTCACAAGAAACTAAAAATGTCATTTTAAACTTAGATGAATCTTTTAAAATGTAATATCTTGACCGAAAATCCCAGTGAAATCGCCCGGTTTGAGTGTCAGAAACACTGGCTTGAATATCAACTGGTTTGAGGTTTTATTTTGATTTTTTTCTAAAATTTGACCTACAATTATGAAATTGGTCGGCAATTAAAACACACTAGAATAATCTTTTTGAAACTTGGCCGTCAAAAAAATCAGTCAATATTAAGGTGGCTCCCTACAGTATTAACCGTATATATTTACCTGAAGAAGGATGAAGAACTAAAAATGATCTATTTGTTTCACCTTTGGGTTTAAGCCCCTGAAATTTTCAGTGAACATTGGCAACATACCTGGGGTTTCTTTTTTGTTCATATGAGTGTATTGCAGACTGTTGCCATGGCAACAACCAATCATAAAGATAACCATTTCTTTGCTATTTTCAACCTGTTTGCTTCCTTTTCTTGAGTTAGCCTCGGTAAAATATCTTGAAACTCGGCACTCTGGTGAAAATGATTTCAGGCAATACTGAAAAATTTATATAAAGGATTCTGAAAAATCTTACAATTTCCTGTTTTTGATTAAAACAAAGAAATCCTGAGAGAATTTTGTCAAAACATGATATTGTGAAGTAGGCATCTATATCATTAAGTATACAAACTTTTACAAAATTTCACCGAAGGAAACTCGAGAAAAGTGAGCCCGTGTTTCTTCGTTTACTAGTTTGTGAGGTCATAAAATTTCGAGACGACCACGCGCGCATGCGTATCAATGACCTACTGGCGTCATTTGCACATGCAAGTGGGAGAAGAATCGTGTGCAGTTCATGTCCTTCCTTTATCTAAGGCTGACATATCTTTAGGGAGGAAAATTTAGAAGAAGGAATTCGTACCCTATGGACGGCTAGCACCTTGTGAATGAGCAGTAATGGCTGCTAAACTCGTCTATGTTTTTTTGTTATTTCGTATTTGTCAAGTACATATTCGTGCTCCACGAGCTCGTTACGCAGCGTTACACGACCTAAGCTTCTGCTTGTTAGGGACAAACATCCTGCCAGGTCATTCCAGATTTAGCGGAATCCTCTTCCCTCGTATTTTGGCAATTTATTTCTGCTCGACAAACAACGCTGAGGACTGTAAATACGTGTTGTAATGTATTTGTTTTGCCCCGTGAGATGATCGTGACGAGCGGCCAAATCACTTTCTTTGGGTGAAACTCCTGCATACCTCGTGCTCTTCTCCTTTAAATCATCTACAGAATGGTAGGATCTTGTAAGAAAAATGTAAAAGGGTCGATAAATATTTAAAAACCAAAGGAGATTTACACAACTTTTGTGATAAATAAATTTTTAAAATGTGGACGCCCTTTTTGTGGGCATTTTACGGCGTGATCTCGTGCGCGACTTTCGGGTAGTGTTTAGAGAGCTCGCACCATCGCGTGTCTTACAAAATTAGTTCGCGCGCGGTGAAAAACTATAGGGAGCCACCTTAAATGAAATCACAGAGTTTCAAATTCAATGAAACATTTTAAGCTCACTAATTTTTGGCCTCAGCTCAGTAAAATGTGGCGCTGATTTTGAGGCCTGTGGTTTGATGTTGTCATTACCACCGTTTTCGTTGATACGCGACTTTGGAAAACAAAACCCCCGCGGAAACGTTTCCAAAATTTCCGTCAATTGTACGTGTTATAGACATGTCGGATCAAAATCCACCAATCACAGCCCGCTAGCATGACGTAGGGAAGCTCAGAAGGTCACACTAGTGACTGTGATTGGTGGATTTCGTTCCGATCTGTCGATAGCAGGTAAGACTGACGGAAATTTTGGAAACGTTTCTGCTGGTGTTTTGTTTTCCAAAGTCGCGTATCAACGAAAACGGTGGGAACATTTTCTTTTGTCTCGAATTCGCAGGCCATTGTATATTCCAGCACATTATGAAATCATAAAACGCGTGTTTTTTTCCCGACGATTTGTCGAAAGCATGCTAAAATCTGCCGAACCATCATTACAATAACAATGGAACCTTTGTCACACTATCACTCACCTCCCGGCAAGGAAGTCGGAGTGCAATGAACGGAAACCCGCCGTGTTGACTACGTTTTTACGAGCCGTGACAAAGGCGAAAAAAGGAGAATGTGAGGCACAGGCACCTTGTCGAGAAATCTGTCCCGTGATATATCATTTATTACTGTACTTCCATTCCAGTCAATTTATTAGCAATGTCATCTGTATGTATGTATGTATGTATGTATGTATGCATGCATGCATGCTTGCATGCATGTATTTATGTATGTATGTATGTATGTATTGTATGCATGCATGCATGCATGCATGTATGTATGTATGTATGTTATTAGGAATTTCTAAGCAACTAAATGTACTACAAAAAATTGGATTAACAAGTTGCTACTTTTAAGAGGGGAAAAATACGATATGCAATCAACAGAGAGCTTGGTAAAAACTTCGTGTTTCATTTGCTTTTTAAAGAAGTATGCTTCACAACTGTGCGTAACAAGGTCTATGACCACTGTTTAGCTATTGCACCAGGGTGGCGTTTTGACCCTTGTGTTATTCGTAAGTATAGCTACATGACACGCTTTAATATTTTCTACTGCATTGATGTTGAACCTAGATATCAGTGTGCTGCGAGGAAAAAGTCGACAATCTTCGTAAGAACTTTCAGATTTTTTGTAACTCTGGGCTTGACATTACTGTGACCAATCTCTTTGTAGCTACCAGGCAAAGCCAGCGTCGCCAGCAACCCCTTGTTACCGCCCTTCTTAAAAATTTCGTTCAATGACCTTAGATCGAATCCAGCTTTTCCTAACTTGCCCTTGATGCTCTCTAAGACAGGCATTCTTTGCAATGTCGACTTGCGTGACTTTGCTTCGACTGCGGACTGCACCCTTTGGATGAATTCCTTGCTGCTAACGGAACAGTCAACAAGTCTTTCAACGTAGAGGTTCAGAGGTGATCTGAACAAAATGCGAGCCAGGGCTGTCACATCTTCTCGTGCATCGTGCGCTGCAAACTTTTCATTAAGAAGGAACTCGCGCAAATCAGATAAGGACTTACTCTTCAAGGATCTGAGAGGGCTGGATTTCTCTTTCATTTCAATTGAGATTAGCTCTAGAGAATCCAAGAGGATAACTTGGAGGCTGAAGAACTTATCAAGTAAACTGCTCCCGCTCAGGGCATTTAACAGGATAGGAAAGTCAAAGTGGTGTCCATTATGGGCTACGAGAACAAGACTACGTTTTTCTTTCTGTTCTTCGAGAAAACGACATAATTCATCCAGTCCCTGCCTCTGTGATACTGCTGACAATTGTGCCCCTCCGTCTTCATTAAAACGTTCGTGCCACTTCTGTACAGCACACTGATTCCATGCACTTTCGTCGATGAATCAGCAATAGCGTGTTTCTCTGGTAAAAGAAGGGTTGAGAAGCTACAAGTGCCATCGTGTAATGTACATGCGATCTGTAGTAGTTCAGCATTACGAGCCAGTCCAGTTGTTTCAAATGCTAAAAGAGGTAATCATTTTTGGACCTGTCGTGGATACTTTAAGAAAAGATTGGTGTTTCATTGTCCGTTCTGTTTGTCATTTTAATGGACTCTGCAAAGCTATTTAGACGGATTCCGCTCAAAGCTCGAGCAATAACTGCAAAAATTATTTACTAAAAATCTACAAACAGCACATTAACTTTTTGAATACTATTTGCAACCTCTCATTGTAGTCCAGGTGATCCCGCTATGAAAATCCCAAGCATTCTCGAGAAATTTAATGTCAACCCTTAGAAGAATGCTTCATGCCTGTGGTTTCCTTTTTAACGCGAAACGTCCGTTTTAAGTGAAATATGTGTAACTTCAAGTTCAATTTTCTCTTGCGGGGTCAGCTGGAGAGTTTAAATCTTGACAGGATCTTCTTACTTTTATTAAAAATATTACCATGCTACAGTATGAAGGGTTTTTGGTAACTTAAATTTTGCCATTATTGCTCGAGTATTGTGCGGAAATCATCTTAAACTCTTCTTCGGTGAGAGATGACTTGATGTCTCCCAATGTGGCACTTGTTATTGCTGTGTTTTTCCTCAGCACTTCGACGTAATGCGATACCAGATTCAAAAGAACTGGAAAGAAGCAGCCTGAATATTTTTTTACAAAAATGACGGCACATTTAAAACGAATTTTGCGAGACATGTTTCCGTCGTGCAACGACCATCTTCGGTTGAAAGTAGAGTTAATTTGAAGTTACATTTGAATTCATAGTAAAGTACTAAACAAAGATAAATAACAACGTGAAATACAATTGGGAATCTAACAAAATAACCAGCAGCCAAATCCTCTCATGGTAACCCATGAAAAGATTAGCCAACACCGGGGCAAGGGGAGGGCCAATTGCAACCCCATCAATTTGATCAAAAAACGAATCTTTTCATGGGTCACCATGAAAGGATTTGGTTGGAAAACTACAAGGCTTCCATTATTTTATTTTACCGACGCTATATACATGTTGACGATACTTTTTGTCTGTTTGACACTGAACATGACGCTACATTGTTTTTTGACTACATCAACGACAGACATCCTAACATATGTTTCACCGTGGAAAAAGAGATGGATAAAAACATCCCCTTTTTGAATGTTCTGATTGACAACAGTCAACCTCGATCTACTATCACCAGGGTCTACTATAAGAGAACTTTCACCGGTGTATTAACTAATTATTTAAGTTTTACCCATTCTCTTACAAACTCGGCTTAATCAGGACCCTAGTTGACAGAACATACAAGATCAACGATACATGGGTAGGCTTTCTTGAGGATATCAAGAAATTTTTATTAATCTTACGTAAAAACCTTTTCCCCAGTCACATCAGTCGTGGAGAGGGTCATTAGGCAGTGTATTACAAAAGCTTAGACTCTTTCGAACATACCTGCTAGTCCTCCCTCTAATTCTACATATTTTTTCAAATTACCTTATATTGGTCCCTTTTCTATTGTAGCACAAAACAGATTACGTAAACTACTGAAACGTCATTCTAACAATCTTGATGTTAAGCTAGCCTTTTCTTCCTTCAAGATCCGTAACATGTTTAGTGTGAAGGACCCTGTGCCTGTTGAAATTCGTTCGAATGTCGTTTTCAAGTTTACCTGTGCAAGCTGTAATTCTTGCTATGTTGGCGAAACTAGCCGACACCTCTCTGCACGCATTCGCGAACACTTAAACAGGGACAGGACCTCACATATCTTTCAACACCTTCAACAATCTGAGCCATGCCGTAATTCTTGCACTGCTGAATGTTTTTAAGTTATAGATCATGCGACCACAAAATTCCAGGTCAAGGTCAAAGGGGCATTACATCTTTCCTGGGAGCAACCTTCTTTAAACAAGCAACTTACATCACGTTAATTTCACTCTCTCGTTCTAATTAGCACGTTTAACTATTGTACATTCTTTTGTTACCTCTGGTTATTTTGTTAGATTCCCAATTTTATTTCGCGTTGTTATTTATCTTTGTTAAGCATTTTATTATAAATTCAAATGTAACTTCAATTTAATTCTACTGTCAACTGAAGATGGTCGCTGCACTACCGAAACATGTCTCGCAAACTTCGTTTGACAGCAGATTCGTAGGAAACGGCCCCGCGTTTTTCCCATTGAGTGGGTTTTTTCATTCTTTTCCGCAAATCTCTTCAGTTGGGGCTGCACCATTTTTTTTTACGCACAGAACAATACTATATACTGTCAATTAATTTAAAAAATTAACAAAGGTGTGCTAAACATACCTGGTCCTCGGGGCCCCATAGTTTCAGGTTTTTCACTGTTTTATTTGAGTCTAGCACTGCAATTTTCTGCTTTCATTCACTGCTTATTCTGAGCATGGCCGCGTTACCGCGAGGTAGGTGATAGTGTGGCAAAGGTTCCATTGTTATGGTAATGATGGCTCGGCAGATTTTAGCATGCTTCCGACAAATCGTCGGGAAAGAAACACTCCTTTTATGAATTCATGATGTGCTGAAATATACAATGGCCTGCAAATTCGAGACAAAAGAGAATGTTAATAACAACAACAAACCACAGGCCTCAAAATCAGCGCCACATTTTACTGAATTGAGGCTAAAAATAAGTGGGCTTAAGATGTTTCAATGAATTTGAAACACGGTGATTTCATTTAATATTGACTGATGTTTTTGATGGCCAAGTTTCGAAACAATTATTCGAGTGTATTTTAATTGCCGACCAATTTAATAATTGTAGGTCAAAGTTTAGAAAAAATTAAAAGAAAATCTCAAACCAGTTGATATTCAAGCCAGTGTTTCTAAAACTCAAACTGGGCGATTTCTCTGGGATTTTCGGTCAAGATATTTACATGTTACGCGATTCATGTAAGTTTATAATTCCATTAAGTAGATTCTTGAGAACATGGTTTTCAATAACATGAAAAACTGTTTTGTTTATGTTGAGATTTGACACCTAAAAACTTCACTCGGGATTTTCTCGAAAACGCACATATGGATTTCTGTCAAATTTCGCCATCGTTAACCTACTGCGCACGATTTTCGCGTCATCAGCGCGCACACATGACCGCGTGCATGTACAAAACGTAAGAGATTTCCCAAAAACTAAGTAACCCAAGTAACCGATACTAAGGCCCCGTCCACACGTATCCGGATATTTTCGAATCCGCAACTTTTTCTTTCTGGATACGGCTACCGTCCACACGTATCCGATGAATTCGACAGCGAATACGGAAAAAAATAAATCCGCTCTCCAGAGTGGAAAAAAAATATATATACGCAACGAATCCGATAACGTGTGGACGGGGCCAAAGTGGAAAAAAATAAATCCGCAACGAATCCGATAACGTGTGGACGGGTGAATCCGGATATTTTTTATCCCATGACGTAAAAAGCGTGTCCAGGCACAACGTGGAGGGTGAACAGAGCAAATTTCCCGCCACTATCTCGCTCTACGGCGCATGCTCTGAAGACATTTTAGTGCAGAGGAGCCTTGGGTACTAGAGTGAATCCGGATACGTGTGGACGGGGAAATTTTTGTAACCGGAAAGAAAAAGTTGAGGATTCAAAAATATCCGGATACGTGTGGACGGGGCCTAAATTTCGCACGAAGATAATTCGAATTTTTAACGCGCTACCAGTAAAAATACCCCATTTTAAAAGCCTGCTGACGCGTAAACAAGCACGGTGACCCCAATTTTTATTGCATTTTTTAATGGTCATATCATGAATGTTAATTACGCCAAGTTTCCAAAAAAGTTTGATAGTAGGACAGTTTCAAGGGAATTACCTTAAGACCACTTTGTCAAGTTTGACATCCAGACGTCGTATTTCCAAAATTCTCCCTGACGGCAAGTTATTCGGTGTTATGTAAAATGAGTTATGGCGTCAATTCGTTGCTATGGTAACTCAGATCCTGGTGAAATTTACCCCATTTGAAACTTGCATCTTTCTCTTGTGCACCGGTAAAGTTTGATTTTCTGTTGAATTAATAATGGTGCTGCTCTAGTCGCTCAAAGTTGAACGGTATCGTTACTCAGAAATCCGATCGAGCCACCTTAAGATTATTGTCTTTTTGCCTTTCCTATATACACAGTCTTTGCACGCAGAAAACTCAATGCATTTTCTTACAATTACACCTACAGCCCCTGCAGAAATATTAGCGCAAGGAGAGTTTGCAAAGCAGCTCTATGAAAAAGCACTGAAGGATGGATCTGTGAATGTTTACCGTAGTAGAATATTATTGATTGGCCAGGATCGTGCTGGAAAAACAAGTTTGAAGAAGTCCCTGTTAGGTTTGCCATTTGACCCTCAAGAAAAGAGCACCGAGGGGATCCAAGTTAATCTTTCTGTCTGCGAGATTGAAGTTGAACAAGTTAGAAATTGGAATTCCACTAAGGAAAATAAGCCAAGTTTAACGGAATTTTCTGAGGACATATCAAGAATGTTGGCTGAGAAACAGTATGACTGGATACTCGATGAGGCTAAGAAAAACACGGAAATGAATGAAGAACTAGACGAATCACTTACGGCCGTAGAGAGAAAAAGATCAAACACAAAACAGGTTTGTTTAAAATGAAGGAGATGTTCATCATAAAATGAGAAAGATACTAGAAGGTGCCATACTTCCTTATGGGCTGAAGGTTTTTGTTACATGATGTAGAGATATCAACTTCAGAGTCTATCATTGAGGAGCGATCAGTGTATAATTAACAAATTTCATATTGCTGTGCGCGTGTTCAGTAATAGTATCAATCTACTAGCGCTCTATCGAGAATGCTTTTCTCTGATTGAAATTATTGAAGACAAAATAATGCGGGTGCATGTGCACACAACTTCAATTCCAAATGACAGTTCAATCGGAACGATCGTTTTAAGGCCCAACACTTAATAATATGTCGAGAAGTAATCGGAAACTTTTTTTTGGTTTCACTCATTTCCTTGTAAAGCGCCATGAGCGTAGCAATGGCGCTATGTTTCTCGTTACTTTTACTTTCGATTGAGAAGGAAAGACATAACTTATAGAAGATAGATTGAAGATTATTAAATAGACACCACATTGACAATGAGTAAAACACAAATTGTTTTAAAACCTCCATTTTAGGTTTCTGAAAGTAGTGGTGATCTGAAGAACAGAAACATTTCCTCGCCAGCAAGTAACTCGCGAGTACAAGCTGATGCAAAGAATACAGTTGATGACCTTATAGATGGAGGTGGTGTAGGTTATAATGAAGATTCTGCATTGATAATTGATGCTACATCACCCCCAGATGATGTCAGAAGAAAGGCTAATCAGTGGTTGAAGAACATGTTTCGTGAACGTGTGGATCTTGGAAATGTTGGCAACAAGACGGAGTCGACAGTTATCGTAGATTTGTGGGATTTTGCTGGACAACATCTGTACTACGCTTCTCACCCGGTGTTCCTGTCACCACGTGCTGTTTATGTCTTGGTGCACAACCTCAGCAAGCCACTAGACGCTACAGCTCAGCCATGTGTTAGACAAGGTATTCATGATATTGTTTTGGACAACCCAAACAGCGAAACAAATCTGGAGAATCTGCTGTCATAGCTGGTAACAATTCACAGTATCAGACCAACAGGAGATGGAATGGTTGGTAACTCAGGCGGAAGGCTGCCTTATCTCCAACCTCCAGTGTTCATTGTTGGCACTCATGCTGATATACCAGTTGAGGATATCGAGGGTACGACGTCGAAGATACAGCGAGCAATATCTGGTAAGGAGTACGAGAAGCATGTTATCCGGCCATTCTTCAGCATTGATAACACCAAGGGGAAGCTTTCACTATTGGAAAGGATAAGGAAATTATTTAGAAGAAATTCACAACGGAGTCCACAAACAGGTATAATTTTCAAACAGGTTACATTAGTGTCGTTTCTAATGATGATCTACTGCAAGTGAGTGTGTGAAATGCCATGCATTGGAACTGCAGGAGAAAGGCAGCCCCTCATTCCAAATGGTGATTCTGACGATTGATATAAAAAAAAACATGCTGAAACTTTTCTCACTTCCATTTGCCTCACGGCCCATTCCATGCACCATTCAAAAGTTAGAACTATTACAGCAGCAACTATGGCATGTGATGTGATGTTGTGACTTTTCTTTTTGTGATGTGATGTGAATCATCATCATCATCATCATTTTATTACTAATTAAAAATACACATTACAGTCGGGCTGGCCCGTGGATAGCTATGCTAGTCTAGGCGGGCCACTCTATCAATAGTTACAAGTTATTTATTATTACTTTAATTACTATTATTACTAAAATTAAGAGAAAGAGAAAAAAATTAAGAAAAATAAAAGGAAAACGGGAAAAGAATGTAATTTTAGATGATCCTGCCAACCTCAATGAAGGAATCTTCATCTTCAAGAACACTTAAGAGTTTGTTTTTAATTCTGAGTTTGAATAATTTCTTTGGTAGTTCTCTCAGAGAGCTTGGTATCTCATTCCATAATTTAGCA
>Ga0126343_10000315_pt1 | contig 17700 bp, 14 predicted proteins | sample Cyp2metagenome_FD_92531 | JGI IMG/M metagenome (GOLD analysis project Ga0126343, IMG submission 92531) | Coral microbial communities from Lord Howe Island, Old Settlement Bay, Australia - Cyphastrea 2 metagenome | ecosystem: Host-associated > Invertebrates > Cnidaria > Coral ...
AGTTTGTCTCACTAGTTAAACTGCTTAGTACTACTGCTGCAAAATTATACATGTATGGCTCTTGACTGTTTCCATAGGAATGATCTGTATCTTGGACAAAATCCAAGAACCAGTCAGAACACTCACATAGCATATTGTCACTGTGGAATTTTTGTCTTTTCATTTTTCCTATAGTAACCACTTTTGTTGTCAGCCCTTGGCCCAGCAGAATGGGCATTAGCACTCCCTATGTCACAGTTTGACCTAGATTATTACAGACTACACTATTCCATACATGTAACACTGCCTAGGACTGCAAATACTGATCAAAAGAGCCAATTAATGATAGGATCAAGCTTTAACCTGACTGTAATCACCATTGCACACTCTCTTTACCACTGGTACTTTTACTAATGTTTTATTGTTATTTATTTCAGAGGAAGCGTCTGGGATATGTCGTCCCCCATATGGGGGTGGTAAGGTCCACTGGCTCAGTGGTTCCTCTGGTACATTCTTTACCCCAGATTACCCTGTTCCTTACCCAGATGATGCCACCTGCATTTGGATCATCACTGCACCTGCCAGAAAAAGAGTGAAACTGAGATTTGAAGAACTTGATTTTCAAACAGTTCTTTCCAGTTGTAAAGAACTACTTGTAACAAACGAGACTGACTATGTGTAGATTCACGATGGACAGGATCAAGCAAGTAAACAGCTTGCTCTTCATTGTGGATATTGGTCGGCCAGAAGTTCTTCTTATGTTTACTCCACCGGAAGATACATGTGGGTGAAGTTTCATTCCAACTCCCAGAACAATTGGTCAAAGGCCAAAGGTTTTAAAGCCCATTTTGAAGCTGTAGACCTCAGTAAGTACTATTGATAAGATTAAGATTGATTTTTCAGCAGGCAAGGCCTTGTCAGTGATTTGTTTATTCCAATGGCAAATTACAATGGCAGGACAAAACACCAAAGAATTGGTAGTTTTCTATTTATCTGTTGTACCAGTCCTATCACATGCATGTTTGTGTGACATAGTCTTACACTTTGCATCTCGTCTACTAATTGGCCCAATGGTTGGTTTTTCCAATTTACACATTTCTCCATGGCTACCTCTTCTAAGAAGATGTATCTTCAGTGACAGGTGGCTTATTAATCTAATGTTTTTCTTGGGAGTAAATGACCTGGGCTGGGTTGTTCAAAGCCGGATTGAGCTAACTCAGGATCAGCAGAATTAGCAGGAATTTTGATTTCAGTGTTGTAACTTCGGTGAGGTTTGCTGTTTATACTCTTTGTCCTTCCCTTTTATGTGAGCAGTAGGGAAAAAAAACAGTTATTTGCAAGACAAAATAATACTCAGGTTCACTTTTAAACCTGGGTTCGTGTTAACTGGCCTTCGAACAACCTGGCCCTCTTTTGTATAGTGGGATCAGTGTTACGTTCTGGAAAGATAAATGTTTTTTGAAAAGCCCCTTTGGGGAAGTCAATAAAGTATATATTTATGTACTGCTGTTGGTGACTGATGTTTCAACAACTTTAGTGGAAGTCATCTTTATGGTCAAGTGAATAGAAGTGTTTTTCTGAACTGAACGGGTATAATTTGTACATTTATCCATAGTTCCCCCTTCTAAGGAGGCGTGTTTAACGGGAAACATCTACAATAACAACCTGACTTTAAGTGGCTCATATGGAACTCTACAAAGTCCACAGGACCCTAAGTATTACCTCCCAGGTTCGAGCTGTGATTGGCTCATCATCGTACCAGAAGGGAAGATTGTGAGACTCAGCTTTGGGAGATTTAATGTGAACCCAGGCAGTCGAACAAGTTCATGTACAATGGATTATGTTGAGATTCTAGATGGGAAGTCCAGTTCTAGTAATAGTAAAGGAAGACTTTGTGGTTACCTAACACCAGGGGACATTCGCTCAAGTGGCCGCTACATGTGGGTGCGTTTTAGAGCAGATCTTTCCACTGATTTTTATTACGAAGGATTTCACGCCACGTTCACTGCAGAGGTTAAACCCAGACAGGAGCCCAAACCCAGTACATGTAAGTTGAAGGAGTTGATCATTATTTATAACTTTTCTATTTAACAAATTGACGTCAGTTTTTTTATGCGTCTGTCCTGTCAGATTGATCATAAATTTGGTCATCACATTGTCAAAGTACAGGTGTAGCTGTGGATCCAATCGCCTCGTGGATCCACAGACTACTTTGACAATGTTATGACGAAATTCATTGTCAATAACAGAACAGAGGCATTTAAAACTGACATCAATTTGTTTTTTACGATAACAAATTGTCGAATTTCCCGCTCTCGCTCGCTGACGCGTCTCATGAATTTCAAATTCATGAGTCTCTCCGCATATTGACAATAAAAATTAACCAATGAGGGCCCGTGAATTTCAGCAGTTATCGTAAAAAATTCATTTGCCAAGAGATCTTTTGATCGAAAAGGTTCTTTTATCACGACACAGTCACAAGTTTTCAGTGATTTTCATTGGCCCAGAGGACGTGAACAAAATTAATGACTCCAAACACACGTCTCTCTAATAGGAAATAATCAAACTAACTGGGAATTTTTCCGCAATAATTGGTCAGGAGGGAGGTTAACGAACGATGGACCAAGAAGTGCAACGGAACAATCCTCGGTTGATTCGCTCCGAAGAAGGGCTAACGCTCGAAACGTCAGCTTTCGACTCTCTCTTTACAGTGATCAATTCACATTACCAACCCAGTTGATAAAACCAGATTATCTCGGTTGATTATAGCATATTTAATAACGGGGAATGGCTTTACGTTTTAGTGTGGACGGAAAACATTTTAAGAACTGAGATTTTGTAAAACGATGACGTTACGACAATCTTGATATTTCCCAACGTCGTTCCCAGGGTCCTCTCTCTACCTCGAGAAAGTACCCTGGTGGCGACTGGTCACATGTCTGCTAGATGTTAGCAGGCTCCAGAGATATGATTGAAAGGAGGGACTGGAAAGTTAAAGTTTGTCTCGCACTGAGCTTGCCTAGTGAGCCCAGTACGGGGTGGAGTTTGTAACCCTCCCGATGTGGATCGGCAGAACTCACAGCGAATGACACATTCGATATTGGAGTTCAATGCGTTCAATGTTCGGCTAAGGCTACAATCATGGCCAAAAATAGTTGAGACACTCCGAAAAAGACCCGTTTGGTTCAATGAGTGAGTTTTCAGTGCCTAATTTTGACATTTCGACCCCCTCTCCCCTTTTCAATGTTGTAACCAGGTGAAAATGTCCACGGAGCGTATTGCAACTTTGAAAAGGGGGAGAGGGGGGGTTGGCTATCAACAAAAAAGATGCTTTTTGACATTACGGAAGGACGCCGATAGAAAGCGTTTGTTTTGTCCAAATGTGTCAACACTTATGTCCATGATTGTAGCTCTGCATTTAGCTGATTTTCCCCGTCGATAGTTGGACGATCTTTAGAATTTGTGGTAGTGAAAAAATTTGGCAAAGAACTTGGAAGTGACGACCACCGATGACCATCGCGATGAATTTTATTCGGCAAAATTACAACGAAGGTATTTACTCGTTCCGTTAGAGTTAAAATACACATACAAAGGTACTAGTTTAGTAATTGATTAAATTACTCTGGTCTACTCTCGTCGACAGTATGACGGTCATTCCGTTCTCTTGCGGCGAACCTGAAATCAACAACGTCTGCGCGCTGAATATTAACGCTTTATTTAGGCATTAGAGTTTGATACATCCAATCGAAAGGTTGACCGTCATTCGATTCTCTAGCAGTGCAAAATTTTAAGAAAACCTTGACAACAACGACATTGGCCGCGCGTTCGCGGCGACTTGCAACGGCTTTCGGAAAGTCCATTTTTCCGTCGAGAGACTAGCTTCTAATTAAATTGAGTGCATCCCATCGAGAATTTGATGGTAAATATAATTCTTGTGCTGTGAAAAAACTTATTACACTAATCCGTAGCAGGCTGCTGACGGTTATTTAAAAAAGTAGTGAAAAAAAGTAAACTTTTCGGGTAGGATCTCTGAAAGATAACTTGCTAAACTTTTAAAATGCAAACGTCTGTAAGGCGGCGCAACTTTCACCTCCAAAGATAGTGTTGACACCACCCATTTATCTACAGAGCTACGTGACCAGCCGCAACCAGGGTGCTTTCTCGAGGTAGGAAGAAAGAGGACCCTGGAAACGAGGTTGGATATTTCCTTGCCCAGTTTTCCTCAAACACAAATCCAAAATTACCCACCCAATTCATGGTTTATTTTTTTTTACATTTGCGCCATAGTTCAAATAAATATGTGCGTGTTCGTAATTTTCCCAATCATTTAAATAAATATGTATGAATAATACTTTGAATAATGGTATGAAAGCTCGAGTAAAGGCTCAATCAGTTTCGAGAGGGCAAATCTTTCATTGGACTCTCAGTCGTAAGATTACCTGTACTAAATTAGTGCGATCTATACTCATTTAGCTGTTTGTTTTCATTCAACTTTAGCTTCCAACTTGGCATTGATAATAGGCGTTGCTGTCGGTGGGCTGGTGTTTATTGGGCTTGTATTGTGTATCGTGTGTGTTGCAAAGCGCATGAAAACGCCCAGTGGAGCAGCTGGTGTTGGAATGCCAATGAGTGACTCGACTTCAGCATCTCATCCTACACGACCAGGAGTGATTCAACATCCCCCTTCCAATCCTATTCAGCAACCAGTAGAAATTCCATACCCACCCCCTCCAGTGGGTTATGCTCCAGCTCTAACTAACCCATCTTCTCCGCCTCCAGCCTACCCATACCCATCAGAACCTCCACCACCCTACCCTGGAAAAGAAACAGTTCCGCAGTATCCGCCCCCAGAGCAACCGTATCCTTGGTTACAGAGTGTTCCAGCATCAGCACCGCCTCAGAGTCCGTAAGCTGTAGCTTGCTTTCTACTTGATAGCGAAGGATGAGCTCACGAAAATCTGGTTGCTATAACGGAGCAACAAAGACTTCTCTTCTTCGAAGAGTCTTTAAGGTTTTTTTTTTCGGGTGATGAGAATACGCGGAGCGATGTGAGTGCAGGCGCGGGGCTATGTGAAGGGTGACGGAGGAAGGCGCGTTCGCCGATTGATTCATTTCACTTTACGCCTGCACTCAATTGGAACAGCGGATATCTGTAACGAACGCTCGAACCTTTGCGTAGCAAAGAGGTGCTAGGCAACTTTGGGAAACCTTCGTACGCTTTGTAGAATTGCAAATGAGCTCATGCGAAAAACCCGGCCGATTGTAGCGAAGCATGCAACGGAACCAGTAGAAGATCATGTAGTTACTGACACAGATATATTGATCCATTTTCACCGTTAGCCAAAAAATTGGTTTTCTTGTTGTAATTTGGGCCAGGTTGTTCGGAAGTAGATTAGCCAGGATTGAAACTATTTTTGTTTTGTTTTGTTTTTTGTTTGTTTGTTTTTGTTTTTTTTTGCCGCTTCTGTTTTGTGTAGAGTGCGATTATTCAAACTCTAAACAAAAGGCCAAACAATATAAACAAAAAAAACTCAGCACAAAGTTTCAAAACTCAAAATCAAAATTGCCGTTTATCTAGGGGTTCGGATAACTAATTATATAAATCGCGCTTTGAACATCCTGGCCCAGGAGCTCGGCTTTTAGACGTGGCTAAGTCTATAGATGTTTCATCTGACGTCATTTTCTAAAATCGAAACTAAAGAACCAGCAAAAGTTTTCTCTCATTACAATGTTACAGCTCAATCGTGTGCTTCGTTTGAAAACAGCGTATTCAGAAATTCAGAGTTATGGCGGTGCTTGACACAAAGCTACAATCCCATTTCTCGAAAAATGTATACTTATCTTATGATTTTTAGCTTTTTTAGAAGTTAGATCATTGGGGAAAAGTGCTTATGTAATTCTGTCTTCAGTACAGATAGTCGCCTAGATATTTACACTATTTTCTGGCCACCATATTAGTGCACCACAGAGGTGCGCCAGCATGGCGTATCCATTCTGGGCTCTGTAAATTTCTGCGCAATGTTTTGACAAATATCTGCCGTATGGGGAAACGCACAAACCCATAACTTGGAGAGGTGCATGTCTTCTCTATCTGTTCCTATGAGATCACGATTTTTTGTTTTGTTTTTTTTTAATGGTGGTAGATCTATACAGAACAATGCAGATGCAGTTGACAAATTGATGCTATTCGCTTGATGCTATATTTGTCAAGCCTCATAATAACGATATCATTATTTTTGTTGAAGTAGCTGTGAATCTTAGAGGGTATTCTTTTTATTTGTAGCAAAACGCTGGAACGGTGAGGGGTACGTAAAAACTCCATATAACTTAACCCTAGATAGAACTGGTTGAGATAGCTGAAAAAAAATACTCTACAGTTTCCTATATTTCTTAATATAGGAGTTTCAATGTTAAAGTAAGCGCTGGCGTGAGCTAGGTCATAGTAGAAGAAAGTCTGGCTACACAGTTTGAATAGTGAAGAGCAGTGGAAATGTTTTCCGTCTGTGAGGAGGGGCGTGGAAACGGCTGCTCATTAACCAAAATAAACATAGTAGCACATGTAACGTACTAAAAAAGCGTTATTTTTGACATTGTCCCAACGCCAAGCAGGCCAATTTCATGAAAATACTCACACTAGGGCGGGAGCAAGTGCTGGCTTAAGTGCTTTGGTTTGGTGGAGGGTGGGGTAGGGAGGGGCAGTGGTGGTGTTGGAATAAATGTAGACCTAAAGCGATCAGTGCAAGCCTGAATTTTAGCATAACCTCGGCGATACCGGTGCAGTGCTCTATCAACTGAGCCCTCAAGTCAACAGGGAACTGGTCACGTTGTGAGGCGTTATTTACAGCGATATCCCAGAGTTCGTGTGTTCGATTCCCGTACAAACATTGACGATTTCACGACTGTTTACGTTGGCTGTGCATCTAACTGTAATGACCTCTACAACTAGCCTAACAACGTACAGTTGAAAACCATTTATCCTAAAGGTCGTGTTTTGAATGAAGAACTCCTCCCCAGTGGACCCACTTTGCAGGCAAAATCGGAAAACGTTTTACTAAGGGCGCTGCGTTTTTTCCCCCGGTGGTACTGAAAACAAGAAGCTGGGTGTCCTGTTTCGGTAATCCCTGCGTACTGATCTCGGAGCGAAGATTTGCACCCAGTTCTCTCATCATGCTATAAATCAACAAGCAATCGGGCAGATTATTTTCGTTTATTTGTCATCATTGAATACAAAGCAGACTTCTATATTTTTGGTGAGTTGCAATATTTTTTACGCTATTGAGCTTAACGATGGTTAACTGGGGCCCTAATCGTTGTCATGTTTGCCTGCCCGGTGTGGGTTACCTCTCTGGAGTATTTGAAAACGGGAATTCGTCTGTACATGTTTATCGAATGTTTAGGTTAAAAAGCGCTAGCACATCAATGGAACTGAGAAGAAAAGCGTACTAAGCGCCCTCTCAAAGTAAATGTCGCGGACAAACTTTAGTAGTACGCGATGCAAACACTAAAGGACTCAAACACAACAGAACGAGTTCAATCTCTACCTTAAACTTAAGTTCAAACCGAAAAAATTCCGCTGAACTGTCAAATGTTTCGCACACTAAGGTCTTCAAGGGTCAAACAGCGAGCTGAAACTGAAACACATTTGTGAAAAAGGTATGTCTCGGTTAAATTCTACTGTCGTTAATTCGCCTTGACGTGTTTAAAGTTTCCTTTGAAGCATTTCAGTATACAGTTGCCGAATCTACGATTATAACCAGTGTCCGCTAAGCGAGATTCATTTTTTTGTATAATCATGAGAACGCGTCAGTTGGGTCAGAGAGAACAAGTGTCCATATTAGTGGGCCAAACTTAATAGAGAGTAATTTGGTTTTATCAACTGGGTTGATAGTGTGCATTGGCCACCGTAAAGAGATTCGAGAGCTGACGTTTCGAGCGTTACCCTTCTTCGGAGTCAAATCATCAAATGGTGATTGTTTTGAAAGGTTGCAACTGGACGCAAATAATGGCGTCTAGCAACTTTGCTTTTTGCAGAAATATTGTCGAAAGTCACAGCTGTTCTTCGCAGCCGTTAAAATTTGTTATTTTGAATTTATACTTTACGTTAACTGTGTTTCTTGGTCTGCAGTTAACCACGATGTAACAAGCTGAAGTATGAACAGCAAAGGCTCCCTCAATCTCAACACGAAATGTTGGGGACATGTTGTAACATGACATTGTGAATCAGAATAGAATGCCTCCCTCTCCTGATTTATTTCCCTTTGCTAAAGTAACTGCATGATGAGCCTTGAATCTTGAACCTTGAAGGAGGCGACATTTTATATTGACGGCTGTCACGCCCACCCCGTTCCCGAGGTCTTTCCCCTGGCTTGGGGGCGTGGCGGAAAAGACCCTGAGAACGAGGTAGTCGATTTCATATCTAGACCTTACATTGCCGCAATCAGCGTCCTTTTCTGCAACCTGACATCGCGATTTTCTGAAACAAGAATCTCGAACAACAAACCTGAAGAGCCTGCGAAATCACTACAATGGGTTTCTCTATGACGTCACTGTCACAACACGTGATACAGGAAAGCAAACGAAAGCTGTACGCCTTCACTCATTTTATTGAGTAGCAATTAAACCTGGCACGCCGCTTTACCTGAAATTTAAGGAATAATTTGGATTATCGGACGTACCGCGAAAAGCGTAACAAAATTACTAATTTTTTCCGGGCGCCATATACACACTCAGTGATCTCATGAGCCCATTACCCGGAGCCTCCATCTTCCATACTGACCCTCTGAGTCAACCCTTTCCCGTATCTTTTTATTTTAAGAAACACCTCCCTCGAGGGTTTTCGCGGTTTTTTTTTATAATAGCCAATCACGAGAGAGCTGTGCTCCTCTATTGTTAGAAGTCATATGCAGCCACACGAAAGTATTTCAATAATGGCGTATAGCGAGGATCACAGCTCTCTTGTGATTGGCTATTATAAAAAAAACCGCGAAAACCCTCGTGGGAGGTGTTTCTAAAAAAAAAAGATACGGGAAAGGGTTGACTCAAGGATGCAATTCGTATGGAGGCTCCGGGTAATGGGCTCCTGGTGATCTTCACATGTCTCAAGCAATATGATTGGTTCCCTATCTCTGACTAATGAGCATTGCTCAGCTCCTCCCGAGTGAACAATGCGTAAACCAAGCAGAACAAAATGGCCGGCTGAAACTAGCTTTTCACCAGTGCCTTCAAGAAGATGCTGTCCCACAAAACTATAAAGAAGGCTGTGAAATCTGGCATGCATGAAGTTTTCAAAGGATAGGAGAGACTTACCGACGTTCCACTTTTGAGCAGTTTCGAAACGATTTTGACAAACACAGATTTCATCAACATAAGCAACCCCTCTTCACCCGGCATCAGTGGACATCGGGAGAAGCATCAAGTACTCTTCAATGAAGCACCTCCGCGTCCTTGTGTAAGAGAACGTTCGATTTTCACCAAAGTCCTGCGCTCATGGTATAATTTCAGGTCGATCCTTCGCCAATTGCCCTTTCAATATTCATTTCAAGTGAAAATGAAACTTGAACTTTGATTGAACGGTGATTTGTTTTGCAAGTAGACTCAAGATCAAGATTGCTGGTTTGAATGCTGATAAAAGACCATTTTACTGGATTGTGATGTGGATTTTATCGAAACCTAACTGGTGATGTTTGGAAATTCTATAAACAGTTTCGCGCATGATTCGTGCTGCTTTTGCGTTTAAGTTTTCCAAACATCAGTTGAGAGGTCAGTCAAATCGACTTTTAATTAATGCTTTTCTTTTTGTCTGTTTTTAAATTAACTTCGTATGTATATATACACAAGGGAGCATTCTGGGGCCCCTTCTGTTTATCATGTTTATGAATGACTTATGAAATAGATGACCCACAGAAATTAAAGATGTTTGTGGACGATTCAACAATATTAGTTGCCGGCAGAACTTTAGAATATATGAATCAACTGCTGACAAACTGCTTGAAATCCTTAATTTCATCACGGATAGAAAACCGTGGAATGGCTTTGACTGTTGCAAAACCGGAATCCATGGTTATCGCCTTTAAACCCAACTCAATTGGCGCGTTCGCAATGAAGAATCTAAACCACTCACAATGGAACATCGATAAAAAGTGTAGACAGTTACAAACTTCGAATTCTAGATCTCATACTGTTGACGAACAGTTAACTTGGAATTTGCACATTGACGCCATCATTAAATTCACAAGGAGAGGCGTTCTTAGAGTAAAGTCACGGTCTTCCTCCGGCTGGAGCTCGATCCCGCGGCCGGAACGCTCGATCAGGAGACGAGCGCACTAACCATGGCCTCCCATGCCTCCCACAGGTATACCGGAGTAAGGCTAATTTCTCAAATTAGCAGACGACACTGGTGTGTCACGGAGGCAAATTAAAAGAGAGAAGAAACTGGACGATTTCTTTTTCTTGAACGTTCGTTGGTCACACGTTCTTGCGCCTACTTTACCTTTGCATTATAAGCGTTAATTTGAGAGGGCTGATAATATGATAGTTGTTATGCTAGGGTTGGAATGGAGTGCCCTTAAACTAGTTGGAATTCCTGGAGAGCAGATTCACTGAATTGTCTGTCTTTGTTTGTTTTCCGTCATAGTCAGTCCCCGAACAAAATTTTGCAAAACAGGAAGCTTATTCCAAATTTTTTCCTTTTCAAAAGACGGAAAACAAGGTTGCAGGTCAAATTGGCTAAATCATATGTCATATTGCTTATTATTGTCCTTTATTTACGGTAAGAGATTAGGTCTGGCAGGTATTAGTAATTACTGAGCTTAATTTGTAGATTTTTTCCTACACAGATCAAAAGGTCTGTTTCCCGGGGAATGCGTACAATAACGATCTCGAATTAACTGGTTATAATGGAACTCTACGCAGTCCGCTCAGCCCTTACCGGTATCCCCCAGGTTCGAGCTGTGATTGGCTCATCACTGTACCAAAAGAAAAGACTGTGAAACTAAGGTTTGACAGTTTTGAACTGGAACCAAGCTCTGGATGCACAGCAGATTATGTGGAGATTCTAGATGGAAAGCGCTATTATGGTAGGAGTATAGGAAAATTCTGTGGTTCCACAGCTCCAAAGGTCATTCGCTCCAATGGTCGTTACATGCAGGTGCGATTTAGGGCGGATCAAGACAATTCACATTACGATAGATTTACTGCTACATTCACAGCTGAGTGTAAACGAAGTAAAGTTACCCAACAGAAGCCAACAACGACTGACAACTTCTCCGGTAGGTGAAATCATCATTTAGTCATGATGGCCTCAGCTACTTGCAAGCTGCATTTTTCAATCTCCCTTAAGCATACATCCCTGTTAGCTGGACACTTTCTGGTTGTAATATAGGAAGCTTACTATTTGTGCCAAACTTTAATCATTTCTGCATTAAGTTTCCAACAAATCATTCTGGTGGCATGAAGTTTTCTTACATACATCATCACTTTTATTTACCCTCGGATTTTCAGAGTAGCTTATGCAGCTAATATCTCAGAGCATTTAACTATCATACGAGAGATAGACCCGCGACCACACCGGGAACATTGTCCCCTACCCTCTCCGACAAGCGCGTGGGTCTTTAAAACACTGAAGATGCAGGAGACGGGGCCTACTATTTATAGTCCTTATCCGAGAGGACTTGAATGTCTAACCGTTGGCAGATATAATTACAAAGGCAGCACATTCTCCTCAATTATTTTAGGGCCCTGAGTGTTGGTCCCGTGTGAGGCTCGAACCCTCGACCTCCCGCGCAACAGACTGGCAACTGAACTAACTAAGGCCTCCATTGGTGCAGGGAACTTCATCGAAGCATGAAGTACAGATCTTTGTACGAAAAATTACAGAGGAGGCGTTTAATACGACCGGTGGACCAACACGTGCAACATATAAATTCTTGGTGGATTATACCTACACCCGTCAATAAACCTGAAACATCCACCTCAAATGGTTAATGAGCTAGACCCACAATGTTTCTAATGTAAAGCGAAGCGGCTGTGTAATGGGTAAAGTAACAGCAACGAAAAGCAGGGAAGCAGGGAGCGTGGTTGGCGCAGTGGTTAACGCGCTCGCCTCCCACCAATGTGTCCCGGGTTCGATTCTCGGACTCGGCGTCGTACTGTGGGTCGAGTTTGCTGTTGGTTCTCTACTCTGCACCGAGAGGTTTTTCTCCGGGTACCCCCCGGTTTTCCTTTCCAATTCTAAAATCTAGATTATTGTCAAGCGCTTTATCATGAGCCCCTGGCTCGGGTGATTGCGCAAGCACTCCTTGTGTTTGACGTTAAATTCACTTTTTTTTTTTACAAGAAAGTAACTTATATGAAAGTTTCCTGGTAATTTAGGGAGATCTACGCTAATTTATAGTTTCTTTTTCTCTCGATTGTCTTTACATTATATTTCCTAAGACATGGTTAATAGCTGTCGTTGTCGGTGTGGTAGTCTTTATTGTTCTTGTAATATGTTTCGTGATGTTTGCAACGCGCAAAAGAGCTCTCAACAGAGCAGCAGTTAATGGTGGAATGCCGATGTCTTCATCATCCAATACCGCACAACTAGGGATGATTCAGTATTCACCTTCGCCACATATTCAACCGCTGTCTCGACCAGTAGCAAATCCGTACCAAGCCCCTCCAATGGATTATGCTACAGCTCCAACTAGCCTATCGCTAGGATATGCAGCGAGCCCCTATCCTCCAGAATTACCACCACCCTACCCTGGAGACGAAGCAGCTCTGCAGTGCCCATCTCCTGGGCGATCATATCCATAGCTAAATTGTGCACCAGTGAAAGCGTCCGCGCCTTCTGGCAGTTCTTGAGCTTGAATTACATTATTGTGGACTGTGGGCGGGAAACTGTCATCTTAAGTCATAGTGTACGTTTCTTTTGGGATGATCTAGATCAGGATCAGTGATCCAAGATCACTCGGATCATGTTGCATTAAAGAAACCGATGAATCCGTGACCAGAGTGGATTCGTCGGTTCGTTTGATGCACCATGATCCGAGTGATCCTGGATCACTGATCCGAATCCGGATCACCCCACGGAACATACACATAGACTAAGAGTTTCATAGTTTCTTTGGGAAGCTGTATCAATAAACAGTTTGATTTGGCTGCCCGTGAACAAAATGAGGTTCTCCGAGAATTGGGAAAGAAGAACACATACCTATAACTATATATACTCAACTGCAGATTCAAAATTACGAGTAAAGCCTGGTTCTCATATGCCGCCAGCATACCTGGGAAATTGCGCAATTCGATTTGCATTTCGATTAAATTTGAGTACGTCGGCGATCCATCGCAGATGCGCCGGGACCCACTGGTACAGATCGCTGAACGTTATCAGTTGCAACTGGTGACGACGTCGCAGGTAGGATTGCGGGATATGAGAACCACGCTTAAGTATAGATTGTAACACAGATTGCAATTCTGATCGATCCTCCTGTGAGCAAAACACCTTTGATATAAGAAACTAAGAAACGAGTGTCCGTAAGCAGAGAGTATACAGAAGCAGACATGGTGTGGACTCCGAATAAATTTGTGCCAAGAGAGGATGAAGGGTGAGAGAAGTAATTTCTCATATGGACCTCGTTGTCAAGGTAACCTCCCGAATTTGTCACACCAGTCAGCTTTACACGTATATTCATCCGCCACGAGAACATTTAAAGGACGGATCTGGTGACTTTCGCCGGGGAACTGTGTACCACACCTAAAAATAACATGGGACGGATTATCTTGGGAATAAGGATCTATTTGGGGGATCAACTCTCTTACCTTTATGCTCTCTTAACTATACATAAACAGATATCGATATAGATAAAAAGAATTCTGAGTATGGACACAGTACATTTGGATATATTGGACCTAAAACCTGCAACTCATTGAACGATATACCAAAAACTCTTACAATACCACTGCGAAAAAATTGTCACAGGGAAATATATATTTGTATTTAATCTTTATTGGCGCTTTTCCTTCCTGAAATTTTACAGTGCGACTACTCGGACCTGGCCACTTGGAAAGTTTACTAAATAAAACGTTACCAAAAGGTCTCTGATGAGTCTCTTGGCAAAGACGAAACATGCGGGTTACTCTAGCCATGAAACTATGCATTTATTCGCATGTTACGCAATTGGGAATGCTTTCGCGATGAAAGGCCAGATTGCCGCTGTAATTTAATACTGACGGGACTTCCAACGCAATTTTCGACGAGTTTGCTTCACCAAAAGGTCTCTGATGAGTCTCTTGGCAAAGACGAAACGTGCGTGTCAGACCAGCCACGAAACTATGCACTTGAGGCTAAGACAAGCTTCATAAGGATATCGAACTTTTTTTCGATTCTTAGATAAACTACTAACATTAAAGAATACGAACAATAGGTCTTAACAAGACTTAACAAGACCATTGAAAATGCGAGGTGATACGGACCTCTCAGGAAACGTTGCTATTTGTTCATTGGTGAGTTTTAGGCCTAGACACAAAAGGCCGGATTTTTTTTACGATTTTCAGAGCATCAGGAGATTTTTAGAAATTTTGGGGATTTTTAGAAACAAATGGGATTTTTAGGGATTTTTAGATGATTTGGAACAAAAATTGTTCTATATTCTTTGCTGTTTTATTTAAAATTCGTATGAGATGAAAATTTTGTCCCATGTTTTACTATACTTGGTGACAATTGGTGAATTGGTGACTGCTAGACTGCAATCCAACTGTGCAGCGGTGTTTCCCATATCTAATGTACCCCATCATTCCAAGTCAAGAGAGATCTATCAGTCTATTGTCCTCATTTTCATTTTGATAGCAGCCGAGTTGACTATCGCTATAGTGCAGTGACAAGTGCCTCAGAAGCACCCTTTGTGATGTCTCAGCTTTTATCTAAGTTAGATCCAAAAGAAAATATTAATTTTGATCAAGAAATGCAACGCATGAAAAAGAAGACAACGTTCTGAACCTGATGGATTGGTGAACAAAGAAGCAAGCTTGCGATCTTGAGTCAAAAGGGATACCCACAGCGACAACGAAGATCGCCGATTTCAAAATTAGCGAAGTCTGTCGAACAATCATTCCATGCACAGTGAGATGTCCAATGATGAAAATTCTTCAGTTAGTTGCGAAGCAAAGCATTTAGAACTTTTGGCATATCCAGTGTTCCAAAAATCAACTGTAGACCAGAGATGGGAAATAGTAAAGCGGAATAATCGATGTCGCAAGTGCCTGCGAAACCATTACACTGATCACCGTACAAAGCCAGACTGAAACTCCTGCAACAAGCGCACGCGGCGCCATCATCGTTCTCTACACAGCGAACTTATACCCCCAGCAGTGAATTCCACTTTAGATCCCGAGGCTGTACCCTTTACTAGTGCGAGTTAAGAGGCCAGTAATCACAACGTTCAGGGCGAGAGAAATGTCCCTGGTCTTTGTCCAGTCCAGAAAGTCAAGATAAAAGATAAAGACGGAAACTTTGTGGGAGTCTTCGCTATGTAGATAGGGGCTCAAACACAAGTTTCATTTCGAAGGATGTAAAGAGAAAGCTCGGTTTAAGCGGCAGCAAGGAAAGTTTCTAGAAAGATTGCAGACAGCTACCCAAACTTAAAAGCAATTTCAAATAAACTAAATTTATTGGAAGGATCTGCAGACTTTTTGCTCGGAACGGACTTTGCTGATACTTTTATCGACAGGCACGACATTCCTGGTAATGCTGGAGAACCCATTGCAAAGAGAAACTGCTTCGGATGGTATGTCGTGGGACAGTTTTCTTCTCAAGAGAACCAACCTACTCAAATCCGTTCAGCTGACGTTGAAACTATTAATGCTGTCGAAGACATGAAGACACTCCTTACTCAAGACATGCTGGGAGTCAAACCCACCGAGTGGTGCACGTGTGGTGATAACGATTTGAAGGTAAACAACTTCATTAAGCCAATTACAAAATTAATTTAGATCATAGATAGGCGGGTCCAAGTGCGCATGCCATGGAAAGACGAGGGTCCACCCAAAGAGAGTAACTACGATATCGCCTACAAACGAATGATCTCTGCCGAGAAAAGATTTAGGAGAAAAGGCTGTCTTGAAGTAATACAAGACGAATTCAGAAGTTACTTGAACAAGGATTCGTAAGAAAAGTACTTCCAGAACAAATTAACCATGAAACCTCCTAGTGTTGCCTTCACAAGCAGTTTAAACCCTTACAGAACAACCAAAGTCCGGCTAGTATTCGATGCCCTAGCACAAGGACGTGAAGGAAAGTCACTGAATGATCATCTTGAGAAAGGTCCGAACTATATCAACAGTTTGCCTAACGTGTTCATTGCATGGCGCTTTCATGAGGAAGCGCATACTAGTGACGTACCCAAAATCAGTGTTCAACCAAGTGCAGATTCATCCAGATGGCCAAGTGTTTCATCGCTCTCTGTGGAGAACAAGTGATACGGAACAACCAAGAGTCTGGCTTAGTGACCAACCGGCACCAGACATAGTTGGAGCAGCAATTAATACCCTGGCCAAAGCTTCATAGGGTCAGCACCCGGAAGCAGCTAAAGAACTCTGCACACACGTCTATGTTGACGACATTGGGGATCCAGAGAAAGTGAACTGAAATACAAGCAGGTCACAAATGAAATCGGCGACGCCATTTCTCAGATTGGACAATTCCAAATCAAGGAGTGGCATTCAAATAATAAGAACATTGAGCAGACAGATGAAGAATTTACGAATTTCCTTGGACATGAGTAGAATAAAGTTCACGACAAGTTTACCTTCAAGAAAAACTCAATCGTCCCGGATGGAATTAACCTTCCATGAATTCAAAAGCCACGCAAACATAGCATAACTTTAACATAACTTTATTATTTATAAAGCGCAAAATACATTGGTATATGATCTAATGCGCTTTACATTAAAATGATACTACTTCAATGAAATGGATAAAGAATTACAGCACTTTCTAAATAGTTAATAAATGGATACTAGTTAAGAGAGAACATGGTAGACAACATGGACGTACTATAGGAACCCCTCCGACAAAAAATTCAAGAAAAAAATGAAAACACCCCATTAATAATTTTAAGACAATCTAAACGGATCTTTTCAGAGCTTTCACAAAAACAAAAGTCTCTTCGTTCGCTTTGATCCGTGTCCTTGTTCTGTAGATGGAAAATTGGGAAAGAAAATAATGTCCTTATCGTGGATTTCCACGATACACATTTAACCGGCTGTTGCTAACAGAAAATCCCAGGTCACTCATTTAATTTCACTCTCAGTCAGTCCTTTTAAGAAAGGCAAATGGCAGAGAAAGTAGCTTACAAGCCTTGAAACCTAAAACGAAAGGCCTAAAAGGAGAGGAAAGGCCGTTGTTCCGATTCGATTAAATACCATGGCGTCTTTGGTGCGCAACGATACTTCAGGGCAGCAGCAGATACAAATGCTACCCTTATCACGGTACTAATTTAAGGTAGTAACAATATTAAGAACCGCCCGATGGTCTACAGGCCCCGGTCGGGCATCGAATAACACAAAGAGACAAAAAATAGGAGCTTTTTTTTTTCGTGTTCTGGAATGTTGTCTCTCAAGTGTTGTTGCCCTAATCATAAACGCTTTACCCGAAAAATTTAGTAATTTCTGTAGCAAGGGGGGGGGGGGGGGGGGAAGGGGGGGGGAGGGGGGGGGGGGGGGGGGCAGGCCCCCCCGCGAACC
>Ga0126343_10000316_pt1:0-5000 | contig 17670 bp, 9 predicted proteins | sample Cyp2metagenome_FD_92531 | JGI IMG/M metagenome (GOLD analysis project Ga0126343, IMG submission 92531) | Coral microbial communities from Lord Howe Island, Old Settlement Bay, Australia - Cyphastrea 2 metagenome | ecosystem: Host-associated > Invertebrates > Cnidaria > Coral ...
ATACCATTCTTACATTAGGGGGCGCACCTGTAGTTGCATTCTACAAACAAGAATCGAAATTCCCAATATCCAGTGATAAAAAGCCTCTGTTAGCAAGTTTAAGAAGTCAATGTTTTAACCTCGTAAGTATCTCATCACATCTGATCATACATTTACTTTTCACGTTGTTTGTTGACTGTAACGCGACGTCTGACATGGATTCGTCCATGAATTTATCTGACCAAGGTAGACAAGAATGCCCTTATTTGCATGGTTATGTCTGGCGAAAGACATACCTAACAGACCACAAGTACAGAATTCTTCTGGCGTTAATTTGTGTAAATTCTGTAGCAATAATTCCAAACATACTGTTGAACACGCTTGCCATCTTTGCCGTGGCAACCAAGCGTTCTCTGCGGACCAACTCGAATATCCTCTTAGCATATTTGGCAGGCTCAGATTTGTTCGCTGGAATGGTTGGTCTAGCTACTGCTGTAGCAGTAAGCGTGAAGCGAGCTTTTGCCATCGAGCCATTTTGTGCGCTGGAAATAGCACACTTCATAACTCTTTATGGGCCAAGCCTTGTTTCGATGGGCCACCTTGTATTAATCAGCGTCGATCGCTACATTGCAATCAAGGATGCCTTGAGGTACCAGATAATTGTCACAAAACAGCGGATAAAAAAAGGTGTACTTGTAGCATGGGCAATTGGCGTTTATCTGACAATTCAGGAAACTGTCTTAGCTGTTACTGTCAAAGAAGCTGCCAAGTTTTACTCAGTGTATTGGACGGTAGGATCTGTATCAGTTTCTGTTATCGGCTTGGCTTGTATTTCTGGTATCTGTTACTGTTATGTGTACATTTTCTCAGAAATACGGCGACAGAAAAAACGGCTGCAGACTGAACAGTTGTCACAGGAGGAAGCGAAAAGAGTGAAAAAAGACAACAAGGCAGCATACACCCTAGGAATCATTTTGGGTGTGCTAATAATAACTTACATGCCTTCAATGCTATTGCTTTTGATAGAGTCAATTGCTACGTTTAACAAATTGGACTCTGGAACTTTGCTTATTTGTTATAGCTGGGCAACAACTTTCATTTTGTTTCGTTGTCTTTTTAATCCCATTATCTATTGTTGGCGCAATGAAAATATTCGGAAGGCTGTTCTCCAGAGTTTTCGTGTCAGAAGGCCAGACAGAGCAGCAAACATGCAGATGGTAGAAATATAAAATCATCGACCTGAAATCCAGCCTTCTGCCAGCGAGGCTTGTTATTTAGTGGCTATAGTAAAGGAAGAACCAGGTCCTGTTTTGCTGGCAATAAGTCATGATCTCAAAGCCGACGAAATTGTACACATCCAAGAAATGGCTAATTAATTCTAATTAATTGTGAAATAATGGGGCGAAAACGTTAATATGGTTGTCACTTTTATCTAGGTAGATGTAAGAGGCATTAGCAAATGGATGAATTTTGTTTATTATAAATAATAAATTTAACAACACAATAATCTCCCACCAGTTGATCGTGTGCCTGGCTGAAACTTAACAGATTTATTTTACAGCCGCAATTCTAGAATTCGTGTAGAGCCATATAAACTTATAAATTTATTCCAATTCATATTGTCATCTCATCATTTTCGGCTGTCGAGTTCGCACAATGATACAATGTACTTGATTAGCTAGCTATCGCACTTAACAATTGATTCGATTTTTATTCCGTTTGTCAAATTTATTTCATTATTGTGATTTTTGTGATTCAAAACGGTGTAGAATCGGACATCTGTTGATAAAGTGTCAGAACTCGGCTGCTACAACGCGAAGTGCCAATGAAAGAGTGAAAGCTTTTAACTGATTGGTCTTTTCCGTGCCGCAAATTTTAAATGAGAACACGTGCAAAGTACAGCTGTACAATGTAAATTTGGTGGGGGCGTCTATTCTGAATTAATTACGTGTAATATGAGAAATATCAACGACTCATTGATTTTACATGCAATAAAGGCTAGACCTGACGTTTGGAGACGTAACCTGCAGCTAAGTTTCGTCCACATTGAATGAACCGTTTCCAAGATTGACCACCCTCTAGATGACCCAGCCCTTAATATACCTGAGTTAGTGATTGCTCTCACTATTCATGTTAGAATAATGCGTAGTTGCTGTTGCCCTGCGCAGATATTTGCCATTAATTAAAGGCTATTTACAACACTACAAAATATTCACCTTACTTATAATATGAAGCAGCGGAGAGAAATCAAATTGTCCGGTTCAAATGAATAGCTTTGAGACTGATAACAGTAGCACATGATCCCGTGGATTTCATTTTCACATGGCCTACTTTCTTGTTGTTGAAATACAAAATCAAATATGTACAAATTAGTGACAAACGGCCATTTTTGGAGGGGACTCCCCTAATTTGAAGGGAATAAAATATTTTAACTTAATTTTTTGCCACAATCATTTAATCACCAAACCCAACTTGAACATTTGTGCCAAGAGTGAGCGAAATCGGTGATTTGAGATGTATCACCTCCTGCCTGGTCTGCCTGGTTTTCTCATGGAAACACTCTTCAAATGTTCTCGCAATAGTCGTATTATTAAAACGACGGCATGAAATTTTGGAATTTCTTAGGGTCGGTGTATTGCTTGTTTTTCACGAGGTTTTCATAAATTGAAAAACATTCTATTTAACAATTGGATGATGAGCTCGAGGTTTCTATGAGGTGATAGTTGATGAGGACGAAGGCCGAATCAACTATCACCTCATAGAAATCGAGAGCGAGTAATCTAATTGTTTTAGTAGAATTCTATCAGAAAGTAGCGCAAATAACGGTTTCCAATGATTTTCCAACACATTATTGAACTTTACCGGCCATAAACAAAGTTGCAGGTATCGAGCTGTCCTGGGCAAATTTGGGCTCCTGTTTGCGGTTGTTTACGCGCGTACCCGCTTTTTCAATATTTTCAAGTTTCTAAAGTTAAGAAACCTTAAAAAGTGCTTCTTTTAGTCCTTTCAGAAGTTCAATTACCCGTTTATATCTAAAATTTCATCCAAAACTTCGGAAAAACTATGAAAACATCGCATTTAAAGGACGACCGGCGGCCAACTGTACTCTGATGGCTGATAGTATACCAGTAGCTCAGCCAATCAGATTGCAGCATTTGCATTAGTACACTAGTAGAATTCTACTAAAAGGCCTTAGTTTATACTAGATGCTAAATAACAAGCGATTCACGTGGCGATGAGTTTATAATAATTGTCTCGTATCGAAGAAGAGTGGGGAAGTACTCGTCTGCTATTAAATTTTTCCATCAACTGTATGGTGTGCGTAATTCAGCTTGTTCTAAACTAATGGAGGTTTGAAAAGAAACGGAAATGTGTGGCGGAGTGTTCAGAGCCGGATATGTGCGGAGAGCGAGCGAGCGACAATTTCTTCCAAATGCTCTTGGTAAAATGTGCCGTAAATAATCAACCGCTTCAACGCAATTCTATTTTTTATGCATGTTATGGCTAACTGAATCTCGTTTATGAGAAATTTTATACCTGTGTTTGATCTTATGTGGAAAGCTTTGCGACGAAAGTTGTTCAACAACAACACAAAAAAGATTAGCGGGGAAGTGGAGAAGCGTCGTGAAACAAATGGCTCATGGAAGCAGCAGATTCAATTTGATGAACTTTAAGCCGAGAAAATGTGATAATGAGCAATTCCATCTAATAAACTTCAAGATAGTTCAGCTTAACTTAGTCTGCGACAGACTAAGAGAATGTGACAGACTAAGGGAAATAAAATCTCTTTATGTCCGGAGTAAAATGCGCTCAATGAAATCAGATGGTATTCGTGTTGGAAAGCAAAGAAAAAAAAATAATCAAGGAAAAGGGCATACATTCTGATTTCTTATCGAAGGCTAGCAAAAAAAAGATTTCTTCATTGTTTGCGCATAAATAGCCGTTATGCAAATAAAAACCTGATCACGCGGATTTTGTTTTCACCGGAGCTTCGTTCATTTTTGCGAAAAATAACTAAATCGGTTTTTGCCGGCAGGTCTCAACTTTTCAAATTTCAAACCTTAAATTGCTGTGAGTCCAAACTATGACCACACCCTTTTCCCCATCTACATCTCATGGCGATCTTACCCTTCCTCCCTCCATAAAATATAAAATGAAATAACTAACGACGCTTAATGACAGGTGGCTGTGGATCATAAGCTCTTGTTCTTAAATCAAACGACACGGAATAATCCATGCACTTTTCTTTTCATCGACAGAGAAGCGTTTTCCTTATTTCAGCGAAAACACCATTTGGTAAACATTTTTTCTATTCGGTCGAGCTCCAAATTTGGGTATTTGTTTAGTTATCATGAAACATTGATCAAACTGCTTGGGCCTTTAATGGCACTCTTTGTTTGGTCCGACAAATTTTGTGACCGACGCCAAGTGTGGTTTACTTTTGTTTTGTTTTTTTTGTCAAATCTAATGCCCCTATATTCCCTTATTCAAACACTCACTTTGTAATGGAAAAATTTATAATCTATGTTGTTGTGGAAAGACCTTCATCCACATTTCCATCCTTCCCACAGGAAAAAAAGCCTACAAGAAACAATTTTTCCCGTATCCATTGACAAAAGACCTCCGGTATCAAGAGAAAGAGCCTTCACGAAATATTTTAAATGGGCAAAAATCGCATTGCGTTTGCTTACTGACATATTCCCTTATAAGCGTTGTATGATACTTGACGAGCGCTTCTATGTCCTCGGCAATGAATTATTCCAATCCATTTGGGCAAGGATGTCCTTATTTGCAAGATTTTGTCTGGCGGAAAACGTACCTCACTGAACACAAGTTCAGAAATCTTGTCGCTTTGATATGTTTTGATTCTTTAGCAATTATTGTCACCGTCTTGTTGAATTCTCTGGTCATTTTTGCTGTGAAAACCAAGCGCTCATTGCATAGCAACTCGAATATCCTGTTGGCATGTTTGGCAGGTTCAGATTTGTTCGCTGGAATGGTTTGTCTTCCTGTTGCTGTCG
>Ga0126343_10000316_pt1:10000-17670 | contig 17670 bp, 9 predicted proteins | sample Cyp2metagenome_FD_92531 | JGI IMG/M metagenome (GOLD analysis project Ga0126343, IMG submission 92531) | Coral microbial communities from Lord Howe Island, Old Settlement Bay, Australia - Cyphastrea 2 metagenome | ecosystem: Host-associated > Invertebrates > Cnidaria > Coral ...
GAAATGAATGAAAATGTTTTAGACTTGAGCACAAATCTCCCCCCTCCGCCTCCTCCCACAGCCTTAGCATCTTCTACACTGGTTCAAGATCTATATAATCTATATATTCTAGATCTCTTAAGTGTGTAAAAGCAGAAACTCTCCGGTTACTTAGTAGAGGCTTTTGATAGTGGTTTTAGACGTCCTCAGCGAGATTTGCAACTCAGTATTCAGGTTTTGACTTCTGCCCTCTATAGATTCTTTCTTTCTCTTAATTTCAACTCTGTCATTTCTAGTGATACTTGCTCTAATTGGAACATTCCTTTTACATAGCCATGCTTACTAAGTTCCCAAATTTTATTCTGAAGTAACCTGGATTTATATTTATGCATTGTAATGTCATCATTGCGAATGTCGCTTTAAACTGACATCGAACACTTACCGCGTGAAATCCTTGTAGGCCGTCACGGGTTGACTTCGCCAATAAATACTGGTGATCAGTTTTATTTCCATAACATACCACCATCAAAATGAAAACAAATGCACAATAAACAACGAGTTCTACGTAGAAACGCGTAATGTTCTGTTTCTTCGCCTGTCGTCTCCTCATTGCCTCTATTTCAGATATATTCATAGTCCATAACCTCTCTTTGGTGCACTGGACGTTGTTAGTGGGCTGATTAGCTTCTTCAAGGATTGAGTAACCTTCGCTGTTATCTCCCTTCAACCTTACAATGGCTGCCAGCAATACAGCTACAAAAAGTACTTTGGCGGGCTCATTGACAGTGACATCTTGGGCAAATGATATAAGCATCGAAGACAACCACTGTTCACTCAAGGTTTTTCCCCAAACAAGGCTATAAGAGATCGAAAATATGGCAGAAACAACACAGGTGCAAAAACAAAGAAACCAAGCAATGCAAACAATCACATTATGTACACAACATCCACGCAGAAGTTGATTAGTCGTTCTCGAGCTCCCCAGTTGGAACAAAAATGCAATGAGAATATTTATTGGTGCAACAACAAGGGTGCTTTGAACTCCAATGACGACCTGTCTCCAAGAAAACTTCAGCGGCCCGACTTGTATGACTTGTTCGGATTTTCCGGTCAGATAATAAAACATAGCATTGGCAAGCGTGGCTGATAGCAGTATTGAAAGACAGCATGATGCACGTTGAACTCTTGAGAAAGGATCTCTTGGTGGTTTCGCTAGTACTGACACCCAAATGTGTTTCTCTGTAAGACCCTTCCACCATCGCTTAAACACATTGGTTTTGAAAGTATTGTCATTCACCAATGGCTGTAACATTCTCTCTATTCGTCCGTCGCCTCGCTCAAGAGCTAACCAATCATTGTTTGCAAATGTCCACGATATTTGGGTTTGTTTGTCCACAATGACAATGTCTTCAAGAAACCAGGACGGACTTGTTCCAGAATTATCGTGTCCCACTCGCAGGCCGTGAATAAAACCCAGGGATTTATCAATAGTGAGAACAAAGACCTCCGAGCTTCCTCGGTAAAACAATGAATCATCTGGATCGGCTTCAGTACCAAGCTGTATAACTGCACTCCTTCCTTCGGTGCCATAAATCTCCATGGCAACTTTGGCTGTTGTACCGGAACTCCACCAGATCCCAGTTGTAACGGTTATTTGGTATTCGTATGTGTTTCTTGATGACGTGGGAAGTTGTCTTGTAGGGGAGATCTGAAAACAAATGTTTGATATGCTAGCTATATTACATTACTAAATAAATTGTATATTTTTTCAATGCTTGTCTCTAGAGTGACATAGACGACTCGAGTTACTAATGAGAACAGGAGGGTGTGAATTTCAGTTCTGTCTCGCTGGGCGCCTCTCGGCCTTGACTAAATCTATTTTTTTAAAATTATCATTTAACTAACTGTTTTCTGTACGTCAAGGTCGTATTTGCAGCCGAACTAGCCATTAAGGATCACACAATAACTATTTTCATTACAAATAATTCATAAGCTTAGGATTATAATGATTTTGATATCTAGGATTTTATAATGTTACCACGGATCATCTTAACCATTCTCGGGAAAAAACGAACTCACAATGCGGCTAGCTCCCAGTTGGCTTGATAGCTCAGTTGCTAGAGCACTGTACGTGTATTGCAGAGGTCATGGGCTCGAATCCACTCAGTTCAGGCATTACTGTTTTCCAGGCTTTAATTTCACAACTGCTTAACGTAATCGTGTCTTCATGCCATCCTAAGATGTTGAAGAAGAACGACTGAAAAACAACCAAGTCTAACTGCAATGCGGTAACATCCTACCCAGATATAGAGCACTTAATTTCTTCATGCATGTGTTGAATTGTATTAATCACCGAACCAACAGAAAACTCTTAAAAACTCACTCTCGCGGTATCCCTTTTGTCTGCTCTCCTGGCAACAAAAAGCACAAGAAAATAAACCATAAATGCTGCCATGACTGTCACAATTACGGCCATATTTCCTGTTTCATCGAGCTTCTTGAATTCTACAAGGACTTTGTCGAAATCGATTGGATTTGGTTTGACAAGAAGACTTCCCCCAAATGACGTCAAATGGTTACAGGAACACTTGAGAGATCCGTTCAGGGTAGCAAATGCAAGCTGTGACAAAAACGGCCAGTCAATCAAAGTTTACATAACAATTAAATATAGAAGGCAGGAAGAATTGCTTTGATACATTTCCAATCCCATGTTGACCGACAATGGTAGAGCTGTACTTTCGACCTGGATTTAACACACTGCATGAGCACATTAAGAGTCACTTATCTCGATCGCAACCTATATCATTTAAAGTTATGCAAATTTGGTGACCACAATGGTTGAACAACTTCCTTTGTAATGTCATTTTTAAACAACGGTCTATCGTCCCAAGATTATGTTGAATTCTCAGCCGGACAAGAAATTAGATACAATCACTTTACAGGGCATGAATTGGGGTTTTGTCAAATATCAACGAGTTAAATTTTCAGCCATTTCTCAGCTATAAAGAAAGTTTGGAAATCTCTACCTGCTTACTATCGTGCAGTTTATAAACGTATTATTTTTGAGTTGGTGGTTAAAGAAACGCCGCTAATTTTGAGCAGTTAGTCACTAACATTTAGTGTGAAAAAAATGAAGAGAAGGTATTCACTTTTTCAGAAAGAGCAAGATTCACCTTGGAAAACCCATTACTGCGATGATTTAAAATTTATTATTCCGGATATAGCTTGCGTAAGCTGAAGGTGACTCATAATGCAATTTGTATGGACTTACCCGGCAACCGTGTGTTATCCACTTCTGCTGCTTGACTGACCAATAAACGCAGCTTCCCATTGCCACTCTCAAGGTGTAGTTGTGATCAGTGCTTGGATCATAAACAGGCACGACACTTACATTTCCACCTTGGGGTGGAGTAGGTGGAGGACTTTTTATGTTAACACAGGCTCTTTTATGCCGTCGTTGACCAAAACATGAACGTTTTTGTCTCTTTTGGGATTTTCCAACGTTGCTATCGCTTAACAGGGCTAAGTAGTACACTCCGGGCCATTTGGCAAGAACTTCAATTAGACGGTTAGAATAACAACCATATTTCCCTTCGAGGTTTTCCTTCATCTTCGTCCAAGTACATCTCTCATAGCCGGAGACAGTCGCATTGAGGTCATGTTCTTTGATTGTTGGTCGTTGACCAAATCTGATGTATAAAACAAACTTTAAAAGCGGGTTTTCCGGTGCAACATCAATTTGTACCATCGTGTTTTCGTAATCAACTTTGATCTCATGGAAGCGAGGAGAGTTATTATTTGTGAAGAAGGGCGACTTTTGTAAAGGGTAGCTCTGGGGTTTTAGTGTCATCTCGATGAAAACGTCACTTGAAAGTTCAGAAATATCCATAACCTTTTGCCGATCATCTTTTAAGTCCAAAGATAACACGTAGGAGTTGACCCGTTCTCTTGTGCGGTCCCAAGTGAAAGGATTAAATGCTATGGATAACATCTGAAACATAAACAACAACGCTATATTTCAGATATATCTTTACTACCTATAAAATTAGGTTTAAATTAACAAATTGACGTCACTTTTTCATGCGTGTGTTCTGTTATTGATCATGGATTTCGTCATATCGCCACGTAGATCCACAGCTACTTTGGCAATGTAATGTTATGACGAAGTTCATTGTCAATAACAGGACAGACGTATTAAAAACTGGCTTCAATTCATTTTTCCTTAACAAATTGTCAAACTGTCCGCTTTCGCTCGTTGAGGCATCGCATAACTTACAAATTCATGTGTCTGTCCACTTATTGACAATAGAAATTAGCCAATGATCGTGAGTGCACGAGAATATCAGCAGTTATCGTAAAGAACGTAACTAAAGCAAAACGCGCTCCCTGGTTGGTTAAATCATCTTTAACCGTATTCCAGGGCATACGCTCTTGACGTATTTGCTAATGTGACGTAGCTTATAATTGATAAAATGAAGGACTTCTCTCTTGCTCCGATGGGTCAATCTTATGTTACAAAACAAGTGATAAACACCACGGCTGTACACCATTAAGTCATGGAAGCTCTTGCAAGTATTGCCAAGCACTCAAGCAGCAAGAACCACAGTCGGCTTTCGCCTCGTGCGACTCTTACGCTTCTTTCGTGCTTAGTAATCGCACGCGTATATCCATAACTGGTTAGTGTACGCTATGGCGCTTACTATTTGTTAAATCTGTCGGTTAATAAATTTAAGCCGAAGTAAACGAAAACTAAGAGAAACCAATATCAAAATAATTTCAGAGTCTGAAAGAACGATTGGAGTATTGGAGAAATGCCAGAATATTAGTGCTATACCAGAACATTTGTACTTAGCGTCCATCAGTATTATAAAAATAACCGTATGCCTTGAGTGTCTTATTTATTAGAGAGAGAGAAAGAGAGGGAGAGAGAAAGAAAGAAAGAAAAAAAAGCAACAACAACAAAAACAACAAAAGCTAATTTGTCTTCCACGTTTATTAAAACTGACCGTAAGTTAAGACGTCGCTCAGAGAGCAGAATATTCGCCTTCGACCATTTGTTAAACCTTTTCATTATCTTTTTGACACATTTATGTTACCCTTTCCTAGCTTATGCCCCAGCAGATCAAAAGTTAAGGTAATCTTGAAGGCAGGGACCTGTAGTGAAATGATGTCGGCCCTGGAAGTATAATTTGTACTTCATTTTTATTTATCATCACGAGTTTTAAAAGACATTGTTACCTGAACATCCACAAAATCATTGTTGGCGACCTGGAGGACCAAGGCGTTGCTATCCTCAGGCAAAACGAAGTTTCCATTTCCATTTTCACTTTTAATTTTCAGTCCACCAAGTCTAGCTGGTGTATAACGTCCTAATGTGAAGGACAAATCACTCGTTTGGATAGATATAGCTTCCTCATCCGGGAGTGTCACTGTGAGTAGTGCATCACTTACAGTGCTCAGAAGCTGCATGCATCGTTCAACCACTTGTCGTCCCTACAAACGAAAAAAAACAACACGTAAGTCAGGTGGATATAATAGGATTTGCTTTGTTGTTGTTGTTGTTGTTGGTTAAGTTAATAAATATGCTTTCCTTGAGCAGAAAGCAACAGCAACAACAAACAGTTGACACCAAGAACAGCAGACATGTTGAGCAAAAAAGAGTACTCGGTCATAAAACACTTAATAGGAAACGGGTTTCAACTCTGACTCTGAAAAGTAAATTGTCAACACAAAAGAGAAAATAAGAAGAACACGACAAAATCTAATAAAAAATAAATAGATCTTAGGATACCCCCGTAACAACTAAAAGTTAATTGCTGTTAATAAACCAAGAGGACTGTCGACTAGTCAAATTTGTAGGCCACTTGCCTGTAAAGGGACGGACGTTCCAGACGCCATCACTGTTCCAATCTTTAACTCGCTGTTCAGACAGAAACCCAGGCTTTTAGCTGAACTCGTAATCAGTGTTATTTCATTTACATTCTTCGCTTTCGCTTTGGACAACAGGAGTGACGTCATTGAGTCGATTGCAGCTAACGAAATGAACTGTGTCATAAAAATATAAAGAATATACTCGTTGTGAACGCCAAATTCGCAGGATGGAAACTTGAATGTAAATCAACCTGGCATATGCATCACATGAAACCATTTTGACGAGAGAATAAAACCTTTAATCTGTGGACATGCAACAAAAAACGTTAACGCTATGGCACTATTAATTGTACCAGGAAATAGGTGCCTCATGTAAGCATTAGATCTTTTTTTGACGAGCTACAAAATTCTACAATCCCTTTAGACGTTATATACTCACATCATTCCTTTATTTATGAAACTTCGTAAGCCTATGTGGTAAGCGGGGGTGGAAGGGAGGGGGCGGGGGTGAGGGTGGGGGAGAGAACATTGTATATTGTTTCGCATTATGCATCGCCTTATAGGCTCGCCAAATGACAGGGCAGGTCCTTGAAGAATACGCTACTGTGCGCACATTCTACAAATATTTGGAAGTATATTTTGTCTTGGACTACGTTTACATGGATCCGGACAAATTTTTGCACGGACAAAAACTTGCACGATTTTCACCTTGCGTTTACATGGGACTGGCGGAACTGGACGGATTAAAGGCTAAGTGTAAGTTCAGAACTTGCTTTTTTCAGGCCCCAAACTTGTATACTTAGCTCGGCGTTCAAAAATTCGTCCAGTTCCGCCGGTCCCATGTAAAGGCAAGGTGGAACCGCGCAACTTTATGTCCGTGCAAAAATTTATAATTTTTAAGCACGCAACCGCAACGATGATCCTGCTGGTATACGTTGGATCAATAGTGATCTAATCGGCTTCACATATAAATGAAGAGTATATAAAGGAGAAAAATTTATATACGGACCCGTGTAGCCGGCCTTGTAGTGCTAAAATTCAATTCGATTTTGAATCTGTTTGAATAACGAAACTGCACGACGGGCAAAATGCCAGAAGACTCTTCTGTAGACTCTTGTATTTACACCAAAAGCACAGATTTATATTCAGTCGCATCAGATGCTAAGTATGCCAAAGTCAATCAAAATGAACTCACCAATGTTCTTGTAGACACTGTTTCTGTGTCTCGAGCGGCTGAACCAATCACAGAGGAACTTTGCAATAGGTCTGGAAGGTTTTTTACTTGAAAGGCAGCAATCTTCGCCACAATCATTTCTTTGGCCTGGAAAATTTTAAATCGTATCGTATTACTTCAGATCCGACTTAATTGAGTTTAAAACTATACATGTGACAATGTACAACGGCAATCAAAAGGAACTTCGATATCAAAAACATCTTTCAAGTTAGAACGCTCGTCAGGGCTAACCTTTGGCTCAGGAAACATTGCAAAGGAAACATCATCAAAAAGATGTTTTATATCCTTTACTGCTGTACAGTGTCATCCGTCAGATTTATCAGGTATCATTCTTTTTCTCTCACGTGACATTTGATCAAACATTTTAATCTTCTTTTTTTTCCCTCTCATTCTGTTTCATGCAATTTTAAATGCTTTATCTAAAATTAACTTTTTAAAGTGCGTGGTATGAAATTTGTGATATTTGTGTTAAGCGCTCTTCTACAGTTCTTTTCGGGGTTACCTTTTGTAATTTACATTATTTTGTGCAGGCGGAGGGAATAATATTATAGTCAGTGTGTGTGTGTGTGTGTGTGTGTTGGTTGGG
>Ga0126343_10000317_pt1 | contig 17588 bp, 6 predicted proteins | sample Cyp2metagenome_FD_92531 | JGI IMG/M metagenome (GOLD analysis project Ga0126343, IMG submission 92531) | Coral microbial communities from Lord Howe Island, Old Settlement Bay, Australia - Cyphastrea 2 metagenome | ecosystem: Host-associated > Invertebrates > Cnidaria > Coral ...
AGTCTGGTAACTTTAAGCTTCTTCCCGTGATATGTTCACAATGTCGGTTTAGAAAGCTTTGGATCTCTTTGAGCGTCCACCTAGTGTATCGCGCTCGGCGAAGCTAAATGATGTAATTTGACAAAGACACAATTGGCCAGCAAGACACAATTGGCTGTAAGCTGCCGGGCTATTGGTTCAACGGTGTCAGCCAGATTGCATGGCGTAAAACATTTCTTTTCAATAAAGAGAAATCTAGATTCCGCCTAGAAAATTTACAAAGTGCTCGCTGCGCGCCCTCTGTATCAGTTTTAAAGCGCTCGCTGCTCGCAAGACATATTTGATCACTGCTCGTGCTCGCAAAAATAAACGCACTGCTCGCATGCTCACAAGTGCTCGCAAAGACCATTCGATACCCCTCGGTGGGATCTGTGCTTCACTACAAGATGTAAATGACCTTTTTAATGACAATTCTCTTCCACAGCTTCTATTTGCATCAGCAGAGAACTAAAAGGCACTCAACAATGACTTCGATCCGGTGTTGAAACAGAGGTCGGCAGCTGACATTTCTTTCGGGTGATATTGCCGAGATCTTCCATCTCTGTTTTCATCGTAACTGGTTACTTTTTTATCTCAATAAATAGCTTGCACAAATTCCCGATTTTATGGAAGCACGAAGACAAACACGTTCGGACAAAGAGACCAAAACTTCACCACGGCTGCCATCGCGCGCGATTTAGCAAATTGACGTCAGTTTTTTATGCGTCTGTCCTGTTATTGATCATAAATTTCGTCATCACATTGTCAAAGTAGCTGTGGATCCACGAGGCCATAGCCGAGTGGATCCGCAAACTACTTTGACAATGTTATGACGAAATTCATTGTCAATAACAGAACAGACGCATTAGAAAACTGACATCAATTTGTTTTTTGCGATAATAGGTTGTCGAATTTCGCGCTCTCCTTCGTTGACGCGTCGCACGAATTTTAAATTCATGTGTCTGTCCGCATATTGACCTAAAAATTTAGCCAATGAGCGCGCGTAAATTTCCGCAGTTATCGTAAAATTGAGGCTATACACAAATTTTTGTGTGCGACCAGACTTCCCGGTTCATACTAAGAGAACATTTGCACATTCGGCAACAATCATTCGCTTGATTCATGCTTTTCTTCACAGCTTTCTTCGGGGTTTCCATGCCGTCCATGAAGAAGTTTGACCAGCCTCCATGTTACATGGGCTGTCAAATACCGAATTAACACCTCGCGAGGGGCGAAATTCAAAAATCAATAACTCGCGTGCCGGCTCAGTTTTCCTCGCCCAATTCATCTTGCCGGCCTGCGGTCGCAGCTTCGCGCTACCCTACCCAAACAAGTAGGCCTGCTCGCAGGCTACATTTGAAGAGGCCGAAAGGGCTCATGCCTCCGACATCTATCGGAAGTTACTCTATCAGTGTGCGCGCTGTTCACAGCAACAGTGGCACAGAGATCAAACGAAGAAGGATGATAGCCGCCCGAAGATAGTGCTCTTTTGCCTTTGTTTTCTCATTTTATTTTTGCTTTTTTTTTTTGTAAAACACAAAGAAAAAACATTGAAAATTTGTTGAATTGTCTTTATTTTCTGCGCTCAGGTTGACGAAAGTAACCCGAATTCAAGAAACTGCGTAGCGTCTTTTAGACTTACAAGTATTTGTTTAAATGTTCTTGCAGGAAGCTTAATGGCGTTATAAATCAACCGACGTCCACGTAAAATAACGAGATCTCGTTATTTTACGTGGCAGCGTAAACACCCTGAAGAAGGCAGCAACGGCCGAAAGGTCGGGTTGATTTATATTGTCATTAGGCGTCTTGCAAGAACATTTTAACACTTACTCGTAAATTGGTTAATGACCCCATAGCCATCACACGATTCATGCGCGCTCTCGGGCACGTTGCTTAGGCGGTGAATTTTCACTTACGTCAGCCTGGACGAGGAACTTTTAAGCCATGCAGCAAGTTACAAACTCGGTTACATTTTAGAGGATTTTCCTGTGTGTTTCACAAAATTCAAATTAGAGAAATGCAGGCAAAAACAAACTAAGAGAAAACAGAAAAACAAGCGAAAAAGAAAACCCATCTCTGTGTGGCTTTTGCGTACTTCGTGTCATCCGCGATCAACCTCCGGTAGTCAAAAGTGTGCACGGGCTGATAGGATAACTTGCGGACACTTCCGGTTTCTTTAGATGGTAAAGGAAATGCGGTTTTTCGTTAAATCCAGCTTTTTTCGACGAGTAACAACTAAAGCCAAGTTGAAAACAAAGCCATGCTTTTCTTTTATAAACACATTCTCTTTTACAGAAAATTACGAAATTTTTCAATATTTTGAAATTCTGTCAAAATCTGACCTTTTGGAAATGAAAAAAAAATCTATGCATACCGTAATAAAGATTAATGTTAAAAAATTAAATCAAGGGAATATGCTTGGAAACCTTTGCATTTTCTCAGAATGAGTCACATGGCCTGGGTGTGGTCTGAAGACGTCATCATTGGTGTTACTGACTATAAAACGTCTAAAAACACTAAATAACTTGAAAAAGTAAAAAAGAAATGACAAGGTTATATATGATAATAGATTTTCCCTGGCAGCGGTTTAAAGATATTGGTATATGAGCCCTTAATGACACAGAAGTTAAGGTCAATGAGAAATCCAGATATGTATATGTACTGCATAGTACCAGAAACTTTTTCAAAACTCGATTAATCTCATTGGGCTAAGAATTATTTTAATTGCCCCAAAAGTAAGTAAATAAAAACAAATTTACTTTAGTTGTCGTTATTATTAATATCCATGACCTTTTCATAACAATGTGTTATATGTACGTAACTTGACCACAAGAAGATTGACAAGAACAACAAGACGTTAGTTGATTTACGGACCAAGTGTGTCAGTGAATCTGATACATCACAAGCAACAAAGCGGCAGAACTTGAAGAAAATACCTGTCACTCACATTGCAACAGGCCAGGTAATTATTTTTTGCAACAAAAAGAGGATTAGTGTAAGAAAATATTATCGAGGCTTTAACGGGAAAGCGGGAAACTTTACATAAATAATTTTATTGCCTTCCTTCTTACATATCATCCCACGAGTAAATGTCAAGTCCTATAAAAAGACCCACCAGCGAATGTCGAATGAGATTCTTAAACAGAACATTCTTAAACGGAGGGCTACAATACACAAGAAGAGGGCCTTAACAGGTTCTCTTAAAGTTGAAGATCATCCAGTCACGAACATGGTATTTATAAACACGGAGAATGCTCTATTACATTTAACAATTATTCGTCAAAGGCGAAATAAACATACTGATTATGATATTTACCCATATATTTACCAATGTTCATTGAGCCTTAATTGGCGTTAGGTGACTATCAAGAATTAGTAGAATTCCACTAGTACACTAATGCAAATGCTGCAATCTGATTGGCTGAGCTACTCGTATGCTATCAGCCATTAGAGTACAGTTGGCCGCCGGTCGTCCATGAAATGCGATGTTTTTATAGTTTTTCCGAAGTTTTGGAAGAAATTTTAGGTGTAAACGGGTAATTAAATTCCTGAGAGGACTAAAAGAAGCACTTTTAAGGTTTCTTGACTTTAAAATCTTGAAATTATTGAAAAAGCGGGTACGCGCGTAAACAACCACAGGTAGCTCAAGCTCGATATACGAGCAGCTCTTTATATGTTGACTTAAGCATTGCTACGTGACTCGAGTGATTTGCATATTTATAAGGATTTGAGTGGGAAAATAACGATTTTTTCTGTAACCTATGAAAATGTAGCCATTAAAAAAAAAAATCGTCCTACCTTACTTTAGCTGAGTGTTTTTTCCCTCCTGTGCGGTCTTTGAGCCGATTTACGGCCATTCTGTTAGTTTTAGAGAAACCGGTTTGCTCTCCCTATATATACTTCCCAAGGTTGGTTACTCGGAAGAAACAGTCAATCCGATCCGCTGAAGGAAAACGGCCGTAAATTCTCTCCAGCAGGTCCAGTCGCCTCTAAATTCCGGGTAGAGCACGGACGATAGTTAATTTTTCCATCCGTGGTCTTTGCTTGGCGTCGAATCTTCACAGAGGCCAAATAATAAGTCTGCAATCTTCGAAAACTTTCCCGTTTTAAGCCATCGAAAGGCTTTGTTCACAAACTGTGAAACTCCAACGGTCAAGAGTTAGCTTAGCGACCCGGCCTAAGACTTAAATTACTTCCACTCCGGGTGGGAGACAATCCTTTGCTCCTTTCCTTTTTTAAAATTTGATGGGAGCAAAGGACTGTCTCGCACCTGTCGCAGGACTGTCTCGAGTGGAAGTAATTTGAGTCTTACGCCGGGTCGCTAAGCTAACTTTTGACCGTTGGAGTTTCACGGTTTTTGAACAAAGCCTTTCGATGACTTAAAACGGGAAAGGTTTCAGAGATTGCCGACGTTTTGTTTGGTCTCTGTGAAGACCACAGATGGAAAAAGTGACTATCGTCCGTGCTCTACCCGGAATTTCGAGGCGACTGGACCTGCTGGAGAGAATTTTCGACCGCTTTCCTTCAGCGGATCGGATTGACTGCTTCGTCCGAGTACCCAACCTTGGGAAGTATATATGGAGAGAGGAAACTGGTTTCTCTAAAACTAACAGAATGGCCGTAAATCGGCTCAAAGACCACACAGGAGGGAAAAACACTCAGCTAAAGCAAGGTAAGACGACTATTTTAAAATCGCTACATTTTGATAGGTTACAGAAACAATCCTTATTTTTCCCATACAAATCCTTATAAATATGCAAATCACTCTAGTCACGTAACAATGCTAAGGTCAACATGTAAAGAGCTGCTCATATATCGAGCTTGGGCTACCTGTGAAACAACTTTACCAAGGATAGCTCGATACGTGCAACTTTGTTTATGGGTAAAGTTCAATAATGCGTCGGAAAATCATTGGAAGCCGTTATTTGCCTTAATTTCAGTTAGAATTCTACTAAAACAATTGGATTATTCGCTCTCGATTTCTATGAGGCGATAGTTATCACCTCATAGAAATCGAGAGCGAATAATCTAATTGTTAACTACAAAATAACGGACGAAAACAAGAAACCGCAGACGCGATTTTGTTTTCTCATATGCAGCCGTAGTAAGCTTTACGCATCGTGTTAGGGCTTGGACAAACGAAAAATGTTTGGAGAACAAACACCATCAAACATTGTTTGGTGACCAAACATGCTAATCTTGAAGTGAGTGGCCAAACGGTTAAAACAAGTTTGATCAAACACAGATCAAACAATTGATACAAGCCGCCAAGCAAGCGTGGTATGCATGCCCGCATCAAACATGTTTGATACGCGGCTGTCCAAAACAAAACATCGCCCATCAAACACAAGAACAAAGAAATAATTTAAACACGACCAAACACGATTAAGTACGATCAAATACGATCAAACACGATCAAACAGCCCTTAGGGCCTGGACAAACGATAACTGTTTGGTGACCGAACACCATCAAACATTGTTTGGTGACCAAACAATTTACCGTTTGGACACCTTGTTTGGTGCTGTTTGATCGTGTTGATCGTGTTTGATCGTGTTTGGTCGTGTTTGATAAAATTTGAAGGCCATCAAACTGATTCGATCAAAAACGTAAAACATTTCTTTTGTTCGCGTGTTTGATGGACGATGTTTTGTTCGTTTGGACAGCCGCGTATCAAACATGTTTGATGCGGACATGCGTGCCACGCTTGCTCAGCGGCTTGTATCAATTGTTTGATCTGTGTTTGATCAAACTTGTTTTAACCGTTTGGCCACTCATTTCAACATTAGCAGGTTTGGTCACCAAACAATGTTTGATGGTGTTTGATGGTGTTTGGTCGCCAAACATTTATCGTTTGTCCAGGCCCTTAGGCATTAAAACTAAACAGCAAAACTCTGCAAAACAAATCCATCCATCACCTTTGTTAATATCATTGTTGACTGCATTCACAGCTAGCTGTTCTCAACGTCTAAAAAGAAGTAGCTACAGTCTGAGCAAAATTAATTTTCGGTCACTCGATCTGACCTGTTGGCATGAATCAACGAAACCACTGCGTTTACGATACTTATATGCCTCGAATACGAACTTTTGAAAACAGTATTGTCTAAGAGCAACATACAGGCATTTTAGAACTTGCCCATGATTTCATATATTCCGAACCTGGAGTGATGCATGTCTTTCAAGTCAATAAAAGAAAATTTCACTCAGCAACTGTCCTCCATGTTAACTTGCCAAGATGGCAAAGTTATTGAGAAGTGTAATGTTGGCTGCCTGGCGCGATGAATATTGCGTTCACCTCAGCAAATTACATGAAAACATGTTAGTACATATTATTCTTGGTGTTTCAAGCAATCTGATTGGTTCGCTATCTCTACCTAGGTAAACGATAGCGTCCATTTTGCGCGAATATATACGAGGACATTATCTGGTCTGAGATGTGAACAGTTTTCCGAGAGCGTACCTCAAGGAAAACTGTGAGCTTCCAGTAACGGATAATTTCCAAGGATAAATATCTGTATATAAGTTTGCTCCAAACGAAGGCTATTGTGTTTATTATCGTTCAAAAATTTTTTTGCAACGCACGCAGTTTTGAAAATTGGGGAAGATTCTCGGATATTCCCAAGTTTTAGCTGAGGAATATTCGATCAGGTGATGTGCTTGGACCAATAGCATGCGAGCGAAAATATTTGATGGATTAAAATGTGTATTATTCACCTCCTGCCGAGTGGATGATGCCTGCTGCATAGAAAATAAAATCTTAGTTTCAGATTTTTCGTCTTACCTCTGGTGCTTAGTGAGACAAAAAGTCTGAAATTAAGATTTTATTTTTTACGGAGCGATTCAAGCAGAAATTAAATGACTGGCGTTAACCCGCGTCTCGCCAGTGTTCCTGAGTTGAAAATTGTTGGAAAACACGACGATGACCAACCAGAAAATGCAAAGGAGGTTATGAAATTTGGCCTCAAAGATTTACCGACGTTCGACTTTCGAGCAGTTTCTGGACATGTCCTTAGCAATCGCAGATTTCACGAGTTTGAGCAAACAATACCGTTTAGTCGCTCTTCACCGGAAATGAATACCGCAGGGTTCATCGGCAGAAGCACCACTGCTATTCAACGAAGCACCTCCCACGTCTTTGCGCAAGAAAACCTTTAGTTTTCACCAAAGCCCTGCGCACACAGTGTAGTTTCGCGTTGATTCCTCGCGAACAGCTCTTTCAATTTTGATCGGTGAATTTGTTTTGAATTTGTTTTGCACGCTCGATTAAGATTGCTGATCTGATTCGAACGCTGTTTGTAGACCATTTTGCTTGATAGGTGGATCTATTTAATTATATAGTAATTTTATGAACATCTTTCCGGCAGACTTGTCGATTTGGAGAAACGTTACCCTCCTTGAGCCACTTCATAAGAATTTTCACAATTAAATATCAAACTGGAAAACACGTTTATTTTAAATCGAATAAAACGAATTTGTTTAACGAAAAATGGACAATTTTTTTAGGAACAATTGATTTAAACTAATATCAAGAGCAGAAAACGCTATTATTACAGAAAATCCCTTAGTTACAAAAGAGCATGTAGAATCCAGCTTTTTTTAACAGTTAATACATCAATATGATACCTTTGTTAACTTCTGTAAACCAAACTTTATTCATTCTTCTGTACCTTAATTGTTGAAAAAAAGAATCACAATTGCTGTAATTGTTACTCACTCAAGCCTTATGCCCATCACGAGTTTCCCGTTTCCAGACTTCCCACCAAGGCTGACAAGCAACATCTACCCGGGTTTGGAGTCAGAGTTGTCCCTCTCGAAGGCTATGTTCGTCCACGGCACCCTATTCCGCATTATTTGCATTGACAAGATGATGGTCACTGCCAAAATCAGCTCCTCTCCTAACTCTGACATCCTGCAAGGGAGAGCTCCCTATCCGCCACCCAGTGTGCCGTTTAGCCTCAGCACGAGGTGTTCTGGAAATAAATAAATAAATAAAAACAAATAAACAAATAGATAAACAAATAATTAATAAACAAGAATTTGCTATACTGTCACTAAAATTTTCTCTAGAGTTAACCAGATTTGCCATGTTTGAAATTTCTGTAAACAGTTTCACGCATGCTTCGCTCCGCTTGCACGCTTTTAACGCATAAAAGGTCAGGTCAGTGAAATGAACTTTTGATGGATTTTGTGGCCTATTGTTGAGATGACCTCGTGTGTATATATTAAAACTATTGTCATTCTCAATCTCGCTTATTAGCAGTAGAATGTTCACCTCGCCGCTCCGTTACATTGTTACATATAGACAAATACAATATTATACAACTTTTAATCATGTTTTGTCATAACGATTAGACACTTGGATGCAACCAATTGTATTCTGTATATGTAGCAGCTTCTATCAATGTTTGCAATTTCTCATTCATCAAAATCTTATTTGTCCGATAGAAAAGGGCAGATTCTTTACCGAATACTGCGAAAGATGACGTGGGAGAAAAATGTGAAGAAGGAAACGCCTGTCACAGACAGCATGATTTTAAAAGAGCTATTGACTATCACGAACGACTTCTAAAAATTGCCCAAGAACAAGGAGACGAAGCTGGGGAAGGACGCGCCTATAACAGTCTTGGCAACGCTTATCAAATTATGGGGGATTTCAAAACAGCCGTTGATTATCATCATCGTTATCTAAGATTTGCAAAACAAGTGGGAGACAAAGCTGGAGAAATAAATACCTATGCTCATATTGGCATCGCTTATAATAAGCTGGGGGATTTCAAAGCAGCCATTCACTACGATAAACGTTGTCTTGATGTTGCCAAAGATGTGGGAGACAGAGCTGGAGAAGGAATAGCCTATGTTAATCTTGGAAAAGATTATCAAAGTCTGGGGGACTTCAAAACAGCCATAGACTACCATAAACAGTACCTTGATATTGCTAAACAGTTGGGGGACAAAGCTGGAGAAAGTCGGGCGTATGGTAGTCTTGGCAAAGATTATCAAAGTCTGGGGGATTTCAAAACAGCCATTGACTGCCATAAGCAGAGCCTTGATATTGCTAAAGAGTTGGGGGACAAAAATAGAGAAGGAATGGCCTATGGTAATATTGGCAACGGTTATCAAGGTCTGGGAGATTTCAAAACGGCCATCAAGCACCATGAAAGTTGTCTTAAAATTCTCAAAGAAGTGGGAGACAAAGCTAGGGAAGGAAAGGCCTATAGTAATCTTGGCAACGATTATCAAAGTGTGGGGGATTTCAAAACAGCCATTGACTGCCATAACCGTCATCTAAAAATTGCCAGAGAAGTGAGAGACGAGGTTTCAGAAGGAATGGCTTATGGTAATCTTGGCAACGATTATTATGGTCTGGGGGATTTCAAAACAGCCATTGACTACCATAAACGTCATCTAAAAATTGTCAAAGAAGTGAGAGACAAAGCTGGGGAAGGAAAGGCCTATGGTAATCTTGGCTGCGATTACAAAAGTTTGGGGGATTTCAAAACAGCCATCGAGTATCATGACCGTAGTCTTAAAATTCATAAAGAAGTGGGAAACAAAGCTGGGGAAGGAATAGCCTATGGTAATCTTGGCAACGATTATTTTAGTCAGGGGGATTTTAAAACAGCCATAGACTGCCATAACCGTCATCTTAAAATTGTCAATGAAGTGGGAGACAAAGCTGGCAAAGGGGTGGTGTATGGTAATCTTGGCAACGATTATCAAAGTCTGGGATTTCTCAAAACAGCCATTGATTACAAGAAACGTCATCTAAAAGTTTCCAAGGAAGTGGGAGACAAAGTTTCAGAAGGAAGGGCCTATGTTGGTCTTGGCAACGCTTATCAAAGTCTGGGGGATTTCAAAACAGCCATCGAGTACCATGAAGTAGGCGTGAAAATTTTCAAAGAAGTGGGAGACAGAGCTGCAGAAGGAAAGGCCTATGGAAATCTTGGCGAAAGCTATCAAAGTTTAAGGAATTTCAAAACAGCCATCGAGTACCATGAACGTCAACTTAAAATTGCCAAAGAAGTGGGCGATAAAGCTGGAGAAGGAACGGTCTATGTTAATCTTGGCAACGCCTATGCCAGTGTGGGGGATTTGAAAACAGCTCTTCAGTACCATGAACGTGGTCTAGAAATTACTAAAGCAGTGGGAGGAAAAGCGAAAACTGCCATGTCGTTCTTTAATCTTGGGAGAAACTTTGAATTGCAACAGTCCCCGGCCAAGGCTCTTGATTGCTTTCATTCCAGTGTGAGAATGTTTAACATTGTAAGGCAAAATCTGAAAGGTAACGATGGGTGGAAAATCAGCTACCGCAATATGTATGAAATGGCATACACTAGTCTGTGGCGTCTGTTATTAAAGCAGGGCGAGGTAGAAAGGGCTTTATTAGCTGCTGAACAAGGACGAGCACAAGCTCTGAATGATCTTATGGAATCAAACTATGGGTTCGAAACAACTCACTTTCAGGTTAATTTAGAAGAAAGTAGTTGCCACTCATTCAGTTTCCCTCGATCAGTTACCATTTTTATAGCCATTGATGAAAAAGACATTGTGTTCTGGATTGTTGAAGAAGGAAAACACTTGGAAGTTAGGAAAAAGGAACTTGGTCATGACAGTTCATTGGATTTGAACGACTTCCTGATGTCTTTGATTGTGAATGCCTTTCACGAAATTGGTGTAAGAGCTGGTGTAAAATGTGAGGATCGTTCATTGGATAAGCTAAGAGATGAGCAGATGGCAAATGAAAGGTCTCCACAAACACCACCCAAGCCCGTTCCGTGCCGAATGAATGCTCTTAGAACACTTTATGACGTTATCATTGAGCCTATTGCAGACTTGGTCCATGGTGACGAGCTTATATTGGTTCCTGAAGGTCCACTCTATTTGGCCCCGTATGCTACGTTTATGGACTCCAATTCAGGGTATTTATGTGATGTTTGTAGGATCCGAGTGATTCCGTCCCTCACCAGTTTGAAACTGATCACAGATTCTCCGGTTGGTTACCATAGCAAGACGGGGGTGCTTCTGGTGGGTGATCCGTGGGTACAAGAGGTTGTTATCTCAGGGAAAAAATTGGAGCAGCTGCCTTGTGCTAGAGCAGAAGTCCAGATGATTGGGAAAATCTTGAACACCAATCCCCTAATTGGAAGTGAGGCAACAAAGGATGAAGTACTAAGACGACTCCCTTCAGTTGCTTTAATACACATTGCGGCGCATGGTCGAATGGAAACAGGAGAAATTGCCTTAGCACCCAACACTACACGTACATCTCAAATTCCTGCACATGACTTCCTTTTAACTATGAAAGACGTAACAAGTGCTCAAATTCATGCAAAGCTTGTGGTGTTAAGTTGCTGTCATAGTGGGCGAGGGGAGATTATGGCTGAGGGAGTTGTTGGCATTGCACGAAGTTTTCTGGGTGCCGGTGCTCGTGCTGTCCTTGTGGCCCTGTGGGCGATTGATGACGAGGCCACTCTGGAGTTTATGAAGAGTTTCTACTCACACTTGGTAAAAGGGATCAGTGCCAGTAAATCATTGAACAAAGCCATGAAATATATGAGAGAATCTGACCAGTTTAATGAAGTGAAGCACTGGGCACCGTTTGTGTTGATTGGAGATGACGTCGCACTGGAACTTGGTGGAAGTGAATAAATTTCTCTGAAGTAAGAATGTGTTTAGTACCATATTTATTTCGAATTCATTTCAAACTTTGTTAGGAGCTCCCCAGCGAAACATCGGGAAAAAAAATCAGGAACATTGCACTTAGTGATATTAATTCATGAAAAAAGCATAGTTCTTAAAGGGGATGATACATTGTTGATAGTAGTTTGATTTGATTACATATAGCAAGGACCGTTCTTTGCACAAAGAAAATTAAATTATGGAATAAGTAACGTGAAAACTTGATTGGTTTGACATGTAAATACTTTCTTCATCAGATGATTTCTCCACGTGAGAGATTAATTTAATTTATCATTCATTGTGCATGTGGCTATACCAAGCTTTTACTATTACAGTTTTGATTTGTTGTTCATATCTACCCCTTAGGTACGAAATGTGGAAACTGAACATAGCGAAGAAGTTGATCAAAGCGCAGAATATTGATCAAGACTTGTTTTTGCCTTCTTGATAAGACGCCGTTTTCTTCCCAAGAAATGTCTCGAAAAAAACTTGTGAAAGACACTGTTAACATACATAATTAAATGCAAATAGTAACTAAGGAGAAAATGGAAACTTTCCTAGACTAGTCTCGTAGTTGTGTTTGGGTTGTTAACGATACGCATGAGGCAAACCAGTATATCCTTTGTCACTATTTTTATATTGATTTTAGCGTGAACGGAGAACTCACTTTTAGCTACAAGGTGAATAAGTCAGACAGAAATATTTTAATATTTAGTCCAAGCAAGGTGTACGCTTTAGTTGAGTTGTTTTAAGTCCAGGTAGAATTTGAATGAGCAAGTGTAATGTAAATAGCAACATTTTAATAATTTGCAATACGATCAACAGCATTACGTTTCGTGTACCATTCGTTTGTACAATCCGCTGTTTTTTTGTCTCTTTTTCGTTTGAAAATCTCCGCACGAGAAATACGTTTCAAACGTCAAGTGCGCGCGCTAAGGACGCGAAGATCGTGCACTTAGAGCTGCGTCATGCAATACAAAGAAATAGGCCATTTCCGATATATTAAATTCTAACGTGGCTCCGAGGCTTGGGGGAATAAAACAAAAGAAATTCATTATTCATCCCTCAACGTCGTTGTTATTTCTTTTGTTTTATTCCCCCAAGCCTCGGAACCAAGTTAGAATTTTAATATATCGGAAATGGTCTATTGATAAAACATGCTCTGAATTTTTTGCCATTGAGGTGATTTCTTTGTATTGCATCACGCAGCTCTAGGTGCACGATTTTCGCGTCATTAGTGCGCGCACATGACGTTTGAAACGTATTTCTCGTGCGGAAATTTTTCCAACATTCATTGTTTTCTGAAACTTTTACCACTTCAAGATGATGAGCTAGATATATTAAGAATGTAAAAAATTGGGATTGGGCCTGGAAGAACACACAAATTCTAAGAAGAAACGGTCTTTGTTAAGGAATAACGCGAGTATCTGTAAGCCCAAAAATATTGCGATTATTTTTTTGAAATGAAATGATTTCTGCAAAATATTGTTTAAGTGTACCTATTAAGGGAATTTAGTCAACTGGTGAAGAAAAATTTCGCATTTATTGACTATAGTTCGCACGTCTTGCAGCTGAAAGATGGCAGCCTCTATGTCCCATGGACAGAAATGTTCAATTTTTTTAACTTCCCACATTGATTTATTACTCATTTTTGGACAACATGGAGTTAATTGGGAATAAAATCTGATTCTGAAAAGAAAATTAGGAGTTACTGAATGTCCAAGACCAGGCAAAGCTATAGCAATGGCTATCTGCCCTATCATTGCTTATTTTACTACTTAGTGCGCGTGCGTGACGTGACGTGCGCTCGTTTTCGCTTAAACGAGCACGGGACCCCACGTTTCAATGCATCAATTGAAATTACGCAAAATTAACTACAAGACGTGCTGATGATATTTCATTCCATTGTGTACCTAATTAAACTGTATGTTACCTGAAGAATTCATAGCGGACTAAATCATTGGTTGACTTTTCTTTTCTAGCGCTTTCATGGTTTTGCTTTACTACTTCTCCATTTCAGCTTCACTACGCAACAGACAGAGCTCATAATGAGCCATTAGGTTTATTTTGCATGTCTTGGCCGAGCACCAGAGTACAATAAATAAGTACTTACAAGCCATATAAAGCCAGACACTGTCTTCTAAATTCCTCCAATAATAGCTAACGAAATAGCAAGAGCTGGGCAACCATTAACAAGACCTCGTGGTTAGACGGGGGCCAGAAAAAACCTGCCTAAAAACCCCGTAGGGAAAAAAAATGATAGGAAATCTGGGTAGGAACCAGGCCCAAGCTCCGTAGCCCATCCTACGAGGCGAAAAAATAACAACAACTACTACAACAACAACAAAAGTCAATTATACTGAGTGGTGTCGGCGTAGAATGATTGCCCACGTGCAATCCTAAGCTTAACTACTCACACGCAATTACCCATGATCCAACTGCATTAAAGGACCCAGGCCCACGGCCTGCTGCTTCCGTGCCGCAGAAATATTTAATTTCAAGCTAATTTGCAGCGACTCAATCGCCAGCAATTTCATTTTCTACCGTACGGTTATGGGTAGCTCAGTCAATCTTGTAGAAATGTTCGTGATCAATCAATACTGACTTTGACGCTAACCTCAGAGAAACGGACCTCATAAAATGCAAGAGACAGCGCTTATCACCAACTTGGGTTTTTTGTACAGTCTTACTCACGAAACCTGACTGGACAACCTTTAGGCGGGCAGCCCGCTGCCGCCCTCAGCCACCCAATGCTCCATACACGTTCCTGCCGTAGTCGTAATTCTCTTGTGCAAACTCGAAGTGGTTTTTTAAAGACTCAGTCCACACAATACACTTGCCGAGAACCCCTCCAAAAACAAAACAAAACAATTCTGCCCTCTCTCAATCAAATTTGCTGATCAAAACTTTGAAAGGGCTCTTACGTCCGGCTACAATGAGTATCGTGGAGAATGGGAACCTCGGACACAATGAAACGGAGCAAATGACAAAGGTGGGGTGGGGGATTGGAGAAGGGGTGAGGGGAAGCTTTGACTCTCAATTCTGCGAAGTATATTCTTAAAGCGGAATATATACCTTAAGACCCATGATTCATTTCACTACTGTTTGGTAACAGAGCAGTTTTTATTATGGAACTCTTCATCAAGTGTTCTGTGAAAGTAACTTAATTTTCATATTCAATTATGTAAAGAACTTAAACGATTTGGGATAACTGATTATGAAAAATGTGTTATGTACGGCGAAAACATGTATTCTTTGAATGTCAATCTTTCTTGAAATTAAGTGACGAGTCTCTTCAATGGTTCAAAAGCTTACACAGAATTAAGGTCAGCCTCACCTCGCTACAATACTTTGTAAATTTGGCAAGTCCAAACGCCAATCTTTCCGAAAAACAGACGAAGCATTTGTGTCTTCTTCTACTATTACGCTTGGAAAAAAATGCAAAAGAAACAAGACTCTTCTGAATTTATATCCAAATTTATAATCCAGCTTGAAATAAACATATAACCTGACGTGATTATGTTGCCCTTCCCCTACTATATACAATTGTACAAGCCTTGTCGATCTAAGCCCGGTGGGGTGTGGTGGTGGTGAGGGGGGGAGGGGGGATAAAGCGCCCAAAACAAAACGGGTTGTCGTGTACTGCCAATTATCTTTTTCTCAGCTCGCAAGCAGCCGGAATTCAACAAATCCTGCAATCTCATTGGTTCCTGCAGCGGACGGAACCTTCAATCATACAAGCCTGAATATATTGTTAGAAACATATATTATCGTAAATAATATATATTATCTATTGTTAACATTCAGTTGTACCACCTCTCTTCTTTTTGTATTATTTTTTTAAATTTGTTGTAACATTGTATTTTTTGTATTTAATTTAAAAAAATGAAATAAAACAAAAGAATTTAACTCTGCATTGAAGGTTGAGGTGAAGCCTTAGACGCCGACAGGCTCATAGCTACCGCAGCTAATCCTAGCCTGCGTAGCTGGCGGTATTGTATAGGCTAGCTTTTCCCAGTTTCGGTAGCAGGAAGAGACTAGAAGTATTTCTACTCCCCCTGGACGGGATGCTAGTGCATCGCATGCCACTCCACCGCACATTTTTAGGTTTCCATGAAGGATCCTGTCCCCAGAGAACTCCGTTCACGCGTGATTTATAGCTTTTCCTGTGCTTGCGGTAACGCTTGCTGGTCGTCGTCTTTCCACAGGTGTCCGTGAACACCTCTCTTCAGACGAGTCCTCACACAACTTCAAACACTTACTAAGCTCAGAACATTGTCGTCAATCTTGCTCTGCTGATTGTTTCGAAATCCTTGATTCCGTCCCTACTAAATTTCAACTTGAACTTAACGAAGCTATACATATAAATTGGGAAAAACCTAATTTAAACCAACAAATTCATCACTTCAGCCTGACACTTACGCTTTAGGCTTTATATTCTTTCAAACACTTTGTAACTCACTCAATTATGTAATCAATTATTGTCACTTAATCATAACTTTCAATTATGCATGTTTCGCCTAGTTGCTATATAGTCGCAACGGTTTTTCAAATATTCTGTAAATAACGATTATGTTCGTAACATCGAAACATGTCTTTTGAATTAAAGAATGTCGTAATCTTCTTAAAAATCGCGGTTTCCACGATCCCAACAATTCGCCAGTACCCATTTACACTCCTAGGTGGAGAAAGGCACTGTAAGAGTCAATTGTCTAGCCCAAGAACACAAAACAGTGTTCCGCTAGGGCTCGAACGTACTAACCATGAGGCCACATTAGGTTGCGTGCAGTTTTAACTCCGAAAATGGGAATCTCCTTTCTCCTCCGGTAGTAAACAAAGAGAGAGTGGAATGGTAAACGTCTCCGTTCAAATACAACGTTAAGTAAGGGTCCATGAGAAAACCAGGCAGAACCAGGGAAGTGATACAAGCTCAAATCACCGATTTCGCTCAAGAATAGTAGAAAATGATCCCGTGGAGTTGATTTTCACATGCCCTTTCTTGTTGTAAAAATACTAAATCAAAGACAGCTAATTAAATATACATAAATTAGTGGCAAACGGCCATTTTTGGACGGGGGTCCCCCTTACTTATAGGGAATAAAATATTTTAACCTAAGTTTTGCCATAATCATTTACTCACCAAACCCAACATTTGTCACAAGTTTGAGCAAAATCAGTGGTTTGAGTTGTATCACCTCCTGCCTGGTTTTCTCACGGACGCACTCTTAATATTTGAGTTTGGGCTTTCATCTGTGGAATAGTTGAAAGAATTTAGAGGACGGTTTCGAGTGGGGTATCATCTCTATGTTTCAAACTATTTAGAGAAAAAGCCAAAAGTCCGGAAGTTTCGAAATCGTTTATTATCCTAAACATCAATGACTTACATAACAACTGCAAGGCTATTAACAAATTTAACGGCTAATACCCCCTTTGCATAAATGGCGCCTTTATTTGAATGACAATTCTAATACATCGTTAGCCTCACATTCATGAGAAGAATCCTTTCCCTTAAACATGAGTATGAGGCTGAGGATGTACGAAGTATTGTTATTCAAATCTAGACGCGATTTGTGCAAAGGGTCTATGTACCATTTGTGCTTTACAAAATAATGTAGTGGTAAATTGGAACAAAAAGCGAATACCATCCTTTTTGGGAGGGTTAGTGATACAGACGTTACTGAGCTGTGTTTGCTCAGGTTAGCCATCTCATCACTGACAACACACAACAGTAAAATTGAAAACACAAAAAATGCACAAAAGTTTTCAGTCGTAAAATTTTTCAGTTCTCCTCTCGACAAGTTATGATGATGATGATGATGATGATAGTTTATTAAACGCCACTCTTGCAGGATTACTCCTGAATTACAGTGGTGGGTCATATATACCTTACTGA
>Ga0126343_10000318_pt1 | contig 17566 bp, 5 predicted proteins | sample Cyp2metagenome_FD_92531 | JGI IMG/M metagenome (GOLD analysis project Ga0126343, IMG submission 92531) | Coral microbial communities from Lord Howe Island, Old Settlement Bay, Australia - Cyphastrea 2 metagenome | ecosystem: Host-associated > Invertebrates > Cnidaria > Coral ...
AATTTTCCGCGAGTTGTAGTATTTAAAAAAAAAGAGTGATATTTTGTCTGAATGGCGTGGTTGCGTGAGATTGGGTCGAAAAGCGTGAGTCTCACACCAAAAGCGTGAGACTTGGTATCTATGTATTCTATTGTGACGTAACCTATAAGGAGCCCAAGCCTTTTGCGAATTCAGAAGCAGCGTAAATATGATGGTAAACATCATGGACGAACAAAAGTCTTGGTCTTCATTTCGTAATTTTGTAATGCCTTATCCTAAGTGTCGTTGCCCGAATCACGAGCAAAGTGCTTGAAAATGTCCGCAGTAGAGGAGGGAGAGGGGTATGGCTTAGGCCCCCCTCGCTCTCCCAGGCCGCACGCCTATGTATGCAGGTTTACGACTCTATTAGCCCTTTTCACTGTTGACTAGTATACAAGGGAAGACCTTACTTGTGAAAAGATTGGTACGATTTTTATTTAATTTCGGACAAAAGAAGTGTCCGAAAAGAAAACTGTCCGAAATGATGAAACGTCCGAAATATTTACAGTACAGTGTAAAATTTGGAGGTAGTTGCAAAGCTCTTAGTTTCTTATATAGATAGAAAAAAAAGTAACAATCATTACGAAAAAGAAATGTTGACAGCCTCAATGTATGGTTGAAAGTTTAAAAATGTGAAAGTTCTTTGTGACGACGTTTCCACGTTCGTTCAATTAACGCATAAAATTGTGCGCGAATATAAATGTCAGGTAAACTGTAATAGAACTCCCAAGAGACACGAAATAACATAACAAAATGTGGCGGTGGCAATCAGGTATTTGCACGCAGTCACGTAACTGTTTGTACGAGAGAGTCTTTCTGAGTGTTAACACGGGTTTCAGCGTAACTTAAAGGTACTTTTGGAGATGATCCTCTTTAACTAGTATTCGTACGCATTCGCACTTATCAATATTTTCTGCCCCCTGGTATATTATAGCTGTATCTGTTTCATTGCATCTTTCAAGACACAGCCGTTAATCTTCAGGCCATTTCGTCTTGACAGGGACGAGTTCTATCAGATGTTTGTACATGGCATTAAAGATGACAGGCCATTAGTTTTGATGATAAAGAAGGACGAACTAGGTCAAGCATTGAGGGACAATGTTCAGGAAAAATGTCCAAAGTTACCTTCCTCTTTTATTCTACTCCATCAAGGAAGAAAGGTACTTTTATCCAGTTGGACTGCATCTGAATATCTTTTCATCCTTTCTCAGTTGATAAGAAAGTTTTCTTTCTTCATGGTCTTTCTCCTCGAATACCAGGACTCGATGTGCTTAATTTTTTGACTACTTCTTTGCCGTCCGGCGGCACGAATTTCGAAAACACCTGCTACCTTCTCCCAGACAGAGAACTCAAGGCTAAGCGTATGCAAGTTAACAGTCACTGAGAAAGAATGGGTCAGAAACTAATTCTCTCGTTTTTAAGCTTGGAAGTAATCACTAACCTGGTGTGAGACTATAGGGTGAATATGAAGTTGACATGGCTCGTTTGATACTGACTTTTTGTTATCTTTACTTGTTATAGATTTCTCTACGACACACTCTCAGAGAACAAGGGTTTACACAGGATTGTAACATTCATGTCCATTTTGGATTGTGTGGAGGTAAATCAACTGATCGCATTCTATATGAATGGTAATTTTAATTAGTATCACCCAACTAGTGGACTAATGCAAATCCTTCATTTTAATTGGCAACACTTCTAGAGGACTATTAGTAACAGTACTCGAGTAGCGAATTGGCGCAATCGAGCGTGACGCTTTCTTTCATCGTGTTCCTTAAGGGCCTGATTACATGAGTCGGGCTGGCCCGGTGAGCCGGTCTGCTTCGGTGTGCCGAGATGACTTTCAGCCCAGTATTACATGAGGCGAGCAAACCCGGTTGATGGCTGATGCTATGGACCGTAGGAAACCGGAGCGAGCTTGATTTTGTACTCTCGTTAGCTTAATGAGCCGGGCTGGCCCGGCAAATCCGATTACATGGAAACATCTCAGCCTGGTTAGCCGGAATCCCGGCACCGTGATACCGGGATCTCGGCTAACCGGCTTAAAGAACGTGCCGAGCTCCCGGCAAACCGACATCATCCCGGCTAAACGGGCCAGCCCGGCTCATGTAGTCAGGCCCTAAAACAATTAAACCCTTCGACCTCAAGGAACACGTGTCAATAACCCCATGGGCTACCGTAGCCCTTTCGGGCTACGGGTCTAATTGTTCGTCACCTTTGAGGTCGTCGTTTTGGAGTCTTCGATCAAATGCCTGCGTTACGTGACTACTCCAAACGACGGTTGCGAAAGTGACTATGATTTAATTTGATGTTTAACAGTATGGATTTCATTATTATTTTTAAGGAATGGAGAGAGAAAAATCTTCCACACTAAGAAATGGTGGAGACAGGATTAAGGACGGTAATTTTCGCTTTTTGCTTTTGTTACGAGTTACTGTCAGTTAGCTGTGTTTCAACTAATGTTGTGTATGATTTTATTCTGCAAATATGGTATTTGAGCTAGCAGAAAAGAAATGGAAAAGAGAATTTAGCGCAATCAGCTGGCAATCACTACTGGATATATTTAAGAAATAACAGCAGAAATAGAGGAAAAACGTCTAGCCATCCAAGGCAGCAACGTAGTTAATTTTCTTTGTTTTAGACCCGCGGAAGTGGAAGAAAGCGCAAGTGGTAACCTGGATAAATGAAGTATGTGAAATGCTTAGGATTGACGAGGCGGATGTCTTGAAACTCAAGGCGCTCTCAGGCGCTGGGCTCAACCAGTTACAACGTCAGGATTGGATTGAGAAGTCACCAAACCAAGGCGATTTGTTTTTCAACCTCTGGGCTAAATTGATAAAAAACTCTCAGGAGGCTGATGTTAGTGAAACAAGTAAAAGTCCCCCTGCCTCACCAAGAAAAGGTATGTCGGAGGGTTTTAAGGTTCGGAATGCCATTTGTTGATGGTATGTCCTAGTTACCTTTTCTATAGTTAAAGTATGTAAAGAACAAGATTTCATTGCCCTTTAAGCGCTCAATAGCTATAGCCTGAGAATTGGCTCACGATCACGTTGTGGTCCCGCGAGAACGAACGAGTCGGCAACAGATTCTTAATACTGTACGTCATGTTTTTGACCACGGTTATCCGTCTGGGCTTTACATCACAAACATTAGATTGTCTTATCAACCCAATGCTGGAGTTGATATCTTACTGACCATGCATTTCCTACTGAGCATATTGCAGGATGAGAAAAACTTAATTTCTTGATACCACTTCGAGCGAGACGGCTTGATGATGCTTTTATTACTTCTCTCCCTTTTCAACAATGTTAATCTACTCTTTCCCCATAGGGTCCACAGGACCTATGAAAACAACGAGCCACAATGCCCAAACTGGAGGTCCTAAGACAGCTTCTTCAAAAGTCATGTCCCCAGCTGATGGTGGAGAACAGCTTCTAAGCTCTGCGACCCCTAACAGTTCTCAAAACTGGTGACCTTTTAGTTACTTATCCTCATTTACTATTGTTTCCTCATTATTTCAGTCCGCAAGAACCTCACTTAAACACAGAGCGATCCTATATAACAAGTCTGGAGTGTTCAGCCTAGCCCCCAGCCAGCTGCCAATCACAAATCCCAACGCACGACCAACGCTCCCATGGTTTATTCACTCAGGTCTAATTTAATTAGCGCGTTGCCACAAAATTCTGGAGAGCTTTGGATGTGGTTTTCTGTTTTATTTTACAAGTAAGTAATGCCAAATGAACGATAGCTTCAAGAAAGGACTTAACAAAGGAAGTTGACGCTTGATTTCAACTTCATAGTTCTTTTGATGCCAGAGTGTCCCTGCTAGCTCCTTCGAGGATTAACACGGTCGAGGAATAAATATGGAAACTAAAACTCGTAAGAAAACCCAGATACAAGCAGACTGCGAAGGTGATATATCTACATTAATATGGATATTCATCAGCCAGTTATCTGAAATAGATTTCACACTGATGAACATTGGCTGCTGTTGTAACGTGTTGCTGCTGAAATTCTGTCGGCCTTCTACGAACGCAATTTTTGTTTTATTAGATTCAGCGATGAGTCTTCCTTCTCCTAACGTCAATATTCAGGCGAAATCTCACTTTGCCATTTTACAAGTTCTCTTGTTTCTTCGTAGTACTTTTTATTTCCAATTTCATTGCTCTGAATATAGAACAGTTCGACGAACAACTAAGCGTTGTTCAATTTGTATGCACCAAAATCTGAGTAATTTTGAATATCCTTCCAAAATCCGTCTCTGTTCATAGGCTAAGCAAAATCACCTCTTACATATACGAGAATTGCTTTCGTTTTCGGTATGCTGAGATAAATAGAAACAGATAGCTCGTTGATCACAGGCATCAACTATGTTATTTTAGTTAGCGACGAAATTTGAATGTTCCGTGAAGTGTCAACGATAATTCATCGTTTTTGTTCTTCCAAAGACATCTTCGATTCTAAAGTGTTCATATAAGTTTTATTTTCACTGTATTTCTATTATTTACCATAAATTTTTCCCGTAAATATGACTGCATTTTTTTTTCACGCTGAAAAAACAAACGACTTTTATGTTATGTGACCTCTATTTTGGCTTTCCATCATTGCATAGGAACAAATTAAGTGCTTCAATAAAGGTGACGTGTCCTTGCCTTTTACAGGATCGCGTCGTGTTTAAGATGAGGTCCACTAGATTTGCATATGCTTCTTTCGTAGCTCTTTTTCTGAGTTGGGATTTATTGTGCAGAGAGATTGAAGGGATAGCTGTTCGGTTTTGCAGAACCAGCGAATCGTGATGCATCTGATATGACTAGAATATTTGTTGGATTCGCTCAAAAACATGATCTAACTTAATGAATGACTCTTTTGCAGTGTTTCGAGCAAACAAGGTCCCTTTGGAACTGTTGACAAAGTTGACGAGATTGAAAATCATCTCACTATTGACGAACTTTCTAAACGCACTCCAACTGATGGTGAGCTGATAAGTGTAACAGGGCTATGTTCGTCTAGACCGAAAAGTCATGGTGGGGCAGGCACAGTTTTGCTACGGAATGATCCAGATAAAGGTGGAGCATTCTTGGAACTAAAGGTAGATATCAGAGCTTGTCCCGACTCTACGATTCTGACCAAGCACATCATCTCAACAGTTTTAAACGTGAAACTCAGTGACCAGTTGTTTGTGAGAGGAAAAATAGAACGTCTCGAGAAAGGCCTCAAGTCAATGAAGAAGGGATTTGAAATACTTCCCTTTAAACTTGTCGTTGATTCTGATGAACACGCAGCGTTTAGGAAGGACGTTAAAGTACGGGGGTCTTATCAACGTCAAATATCTATGCCATGGCCAACCGAATGTGGAATCTTCCCCGCAGAGGGATCCACACAGGAACCTCTTTTCCATAATGATATTTTGGAGAGCACGCGTGGGATTTTCTATTGCTCCCCAGACACGCCGTTGGATAAAATTAAGGAAGTTGCAGTGGCACTTAAGAACACTATGACTGGAGACATTTTTGTAGGTGTAACTAGTGATGGAACTGTGACCGGCTCAAGAGTGGCTCGAGATGCAATAATTCGGAAGAGAGATGACTTGGCTAGAGCTGTGGGTGGTATATTACCAAGTGTTGACCAAACGGTTGGTGTTTGTACAAGTGCCGTGGAAGCACATGAATTTGTGGAAAAAGAGAAAGACTTTGTGGCAGCCATGTGGCTTCAACGCAAAACGGTGGAGGAATTGGACGAGACAGAAGATATTTCTATTTTGTTTCGTATCCATTTAGTGAAGGGAACGTCAGTGGTACACTTTGCCAAACCAGACCATTCCCATGCATATATACGCGTAGGCACCGAAACAAAGATGATGACAGACTATGAAGACCTATTTAACCGTCTTGAATCACTTGCAAGCCGCAATATCCCCGAAAAAACGGCAACCTGTATAAATCAAGAAGTAGACAAAGCCTCCACTTACGAAGTAACCGAACGAAACTATCACTTGTTCAAGAAAGTTAGCTTTGAAACTGACAAAACTGAATTTAAAGCCGTTTTCGGTGATCCCAAAAAAGTCATCTTGAATGATTACGTTAAGAAGTACGCTGCTTCCTTTCTAAACTCTGACGGGGGAGACATTCTGTTCGGCATAGAAGAAGATCGGACTACGAAGTTTGGATTTGCTGTTGGCATATCCATGCCAGTAAATGACCGAAAAGAACTAGTACATGAAAGCAGCAAGTTGATCTGCAACCTTTGGCCTCCTGTTGACAGCAGCCAGTTCTTTATGAAATTCAGCGAAGTCAAGTGCGATGTGGCAAAGAACGTGTTAAAGTACCCAAAAACGTATGTCGGAAAGGAAGAAAAGTTTGTCGCTTTGACTCTTCAGAATACTGCGAACATTCCAAAGCTCATCAACTTTGCAAGAGCAAAGTCAGGTCACATCGCAGCGTTGCGATTAAAAAATAATCGCTTTGGCTTGTTTGTGAAAGATTCGTCTAAATTAAACGTAGAAAACTTTCTTGCTGAGATGGAAAATGAAAGCAACAAGTCAAAGTATTTTCAAATTGATGCTGCTTCTTTTGAGGAAGTTGAAGCTACAGTGAAAGACTTGTGTGTTGTGCATCTTCACGTTAGCGCATCGCCGTATCCGATTCATCTCACAAGTCCTTTCCTAACCTTTTGCCTGGACCATCAAGGAATGGTTACAGAAATAAAACCCACCCAACTTATGGAGCGTTTCGCTAAAAGAGCTTATCAATATGAGCCAGATAAACTCTTTCAAGTTGTTAACGGTTTTGAGAAAGAAAACACTTCATACGTCCTAGTTTGTTCACCATTTTGTCTTCCAAAACAGGACCGTGATTTGTACGGCATTGTGGTCCCCGAATGGGCTTTAGTGCTAGATTTCGACCAAGCTCCAAACCAAGAGGGACACCTTCTGAACACCTTTAAACCTCTCCATGACCGTCATCAAGTAGAAAGGAATCTTTTCGTCAAAACGCCACTTGATCGACGGCTAGACTTAAATCCAAGAAACGGCGTATGTTGGTGTGCAGTGAGAGGCTATGAAGACATAGCGAAAACCCTTTCCAGCGACGGACATGCTGCTTGGATGTTTAGTCATGGGCACAAGATGAGAAACCTTATAGATCAGCTTATTACCCACATTAACCCAAACCAGTTGGTTGTGCTTTGCCTATGGAATGACGGTTACAAAGAGCTTCTTCCTTCACTGGATTTTCTGCTGCAGTACATGTTTTCTTGCTGGGGTCCCATCAAAGTGGTTTTTGTGTGTGCTAACTCGTCAACGAAATCTGAAGTCTTATCGACACTTGTAGAACCACTGGGGAGAGCTGGCTTTGGAGTAAAACGGGATAATGTCTTTGTTGCTCTACCCCATGAAATGGCGCGTCATGTCGGAGCAGAACTCCCTTCTCCCTACCGTTCAGAGGATGCCTTCCAAATTCCAAGGAAATTCTATCTTCCAGAAGGTGAGAAAACAATTCCGGATACATTGCCTCAAACGATTCGTCAGGCGATTAAAGGCCATTTACAGATTTTGTATTATAACACCGGAACTGCTTTTCAGTCGAAGCCAGATGACTTGGACAAAGTCAGAGTAAAGTTTTATTCTGGATCTGAAATAGACGAGTCTGGCCTTGCCTCCGGAATTGCCATCGAGCGAGAAAAGATGAAAGAATTAAAAAAAGAACTGAAGGTGTTTTTGAACGACAAAAGGTCTCATATTTGCATGACTATTCTAAAAGCTGAAAGAGGAGCTGGTGCAACAACACTGTGTTTCCAACTTCTCTATGAATATCACAAGACGTACGTATGTGCGCGCTTACTGGAATTTCACGACAGTCTTGCAACCAACATCGAGAAAATAAACCAACATTCTCGACTTCCACTCATACTCTTTGTTGACAGTGAGATGGCATATTTGCCAGAGTTCAATGATTTCAAGAACGAAGCAAATAGAAGAAACCTAAACCTGAAGTTGCTTGTTGTTGAATCCGACCTTCTGTACAGTCAACAAGTGTCATCACCCAGGAAGAAGCAACCCATTCCGTATTTCGTGGGGACAACACCCTTCAAGACAGTTGAACTGAGCCGCGAACTGACTTTACATGAAGTGTCGCAGTTGGTAGAGCAGCTTCTGAAAATCAAGGAAATTTCTGACGACAAAAAGAACAAGTTAAAAGATCTTGAAGAACGAGTAAGAAGGGACCCTACTTTAAGGAAATTTCCTTTCTTTAGCCTTACGGTTTTTGGCAGAAAGTTTACAGGCTTGACAAATTACGTGCGATACCGCTTACACCAGGCAAATGAGTTGCAGCTTCAGATTTTGGAGTTTCTTGCCCTCACACATGTTTACACGGACTTCCTGTTTCCAGTGAATGCCCTGGCACGTTTGGCAAATACGGATGTTGTCATGCTGGAGAGAATTTTCAGTCACGATGATGTAAGAGAGCTGTTAAGCCCGCCGTCATCAGCTGGCAGAAACGTGAGAAGAATTTCCTTCGTTGAAGTTGCAGAAGAGTTACTCCAGCAGCAAGCAAAGACCCGCCAGATGAGCGACACCCTTTATTTAAAAGATGTCGCTCTTCGCCTCGCAAAATGCGCCTTGTCGGATCCAAGGCCTAGCAAGAGGATTGATCGCATTACCAGACGATTGTACGTCACCAGCGAGTATGGAAGCGAGAAGTTCTCTCCCCTTGTACGAAGCATGAGAGATAAAAACCGTGATGTAGCGCGTGACATGTTACATGAGCTAAGTGAAGTGTTTGAAAAGGGGTCCGGTGTGTGGGCTCATGTTTTGGCTCACTTGGCAAAGTACTACATGAGCGAGTACGAGGATTTTCTGAACGCAATTCCCCGAATTGAGGAAGCCGTGAAAGAAAACAAGGACGACGTTCTACTTCATCACATTCATGGAGATATAATTCGCCTTCACATACAAAACCTGAAAGACCAAGAGGAATTCTCTCTCAACGAAGTCCTGCGCTACGCCATATCTAGTAGTTATTGTTTCGTAACAGTGAAAGAAAAACGACCACTGATGGAACACGGGTACTCCTCAGATGCCCTTGTCAGGAAAGTAGTTATGCTTGCAGCTATCAAGTCAGTCGGGGGCTCACATTTTGTCGACTTTCTGAGGATGTTTGTAAATGAAAGAAACGATAAGGAATTATCGCCTTCTTTTTCTCCGGAGGATAAATACATCCTCTCTTTAGTGCCGGAGTCCTTTGCTAATCTCCGAGCAGTGCCAATCAACGAGTACAATGCAAAGCTAAAAGAGAGTTTGTTGGAAAATTTGGGAGATCTTGATGAGCTAAAACTACTCTGCGAAAATCTCAAAGAGACGACAAAGGGTTCTAGTGATGAAGCCTGGGTAGATGTTGTTGCCCTCCAAACAATGTCTTTAATCTACTCTCTCGAAGTTGAACGAAAACTACTTGAACCAGAAGAAGCGGACGAAAGAATCAAAAGTCTGGAAGAGTTGTTGATGAAAACTAATCTCGACGAGGAGTCGATGAAAATCTGGATCAGATGTGTGAGGCTAGGCTCAAAATTACCGAGTTTAAAATCAGTTCGAAGCAAAATTGACAAGTGGTTGAAGACAACTGGAAGGAGGTCTCCAAATGCTCTGTTTTACAAGTAAGCGTTGTTACAAAGCAAACAGTGCTTTGAAATAATTCACAGCTATTAGCATGATAATGCGATTGAAGGGTCTAAAGAAAAGCTTTCTTTGTGTTAATTTCTTTTTGCAAATTAATTGCATATGCGACAAACGGAATGATCATTAGATTTGCGTTAAGGTGTCTCGATATTTTTTTCTGGACCATACCAAGCATTTTCAATCAGCTTTTTAGCAGTCTTCCCATAATCGGATCGATCTGAAAATCGCATCATTAATTATAAATGGAAATGGATTGAGGTTTGCTGTGATTTATTCCTTAAGGCAATCGACACTTCCTTGGGAACGATAAACATAAAAACCAATCCAGATGTGATATGAAAAGGCTAATAGCAGTGTATAGCACGTAGAAGATACAAAAACTGGCTTCAAGACTTCGGGCAGATAATTATTTTATTGTCCTCTACTGAAGAGAGATAAAGTGTGAGGTCTCCTGATATTAATTGCATTTCTTGTACTCCTTTTTATACTCTTCAGCTATGTTGTGGCAACTTTGGAAGCACTAAGTGACCCTAATGACACAGAAAAAATGAAAAGAGTTTCTGAATGTGTGAGGGAATTGCTAAGGAAAAGAAGGTCGCCGATGTCCGAGGGGGTTTCACAAGACCCATCTCTCCCAATTGAGTGGCTCCATCCAAAAGAGGGCCTTCATATCAACTCATTGGATTCATTGCTGTATCATGAAGATTTAGTCAGGGAATACCTCCAAGGGAAAACTCCTCAGCATCAAAAGAGAGCTGGCAAAGAGATAATTGAGAAGGCATTGTTTCAAAAGAACATTAGTAAATGGAAAGGTATTGTAAGTGAAATATCTTCCGACTGGAAAGGAGTCATAAGTTTAAAAAAGTACATAAACGTATCCTTTGTACCCATCAATGTTCATCCCTACATGCCAAACGAAGGAGATGAAGTACGGTTTTGCCTCGCGTTCCACTGGACCGGCCCATGCGCCTGGTATGTCGTTTGCCAGCCAGGAGTGGTGAAAGCCGAAAAAGCAGCTGGAAGGTCCGCAATTAGTTTCCCAGAAGAAGGTGACAGTGAAAGTGACACGAGTGACAAGGGTGATGAAGAGGATCTTTTACCGTTGGTCGGAGAATCTCTCCACACGCAAATAGTGAGACCCAAACAGAATGTCGAAGTCGACGATGAGAACGCGGCCTCGAGTCGATGGAGCCACTACATGGACAGTGAGAAACAAGGAATCATTTTTCAAGTAAAACCCTACTACGGGTATGGATTTATCTATGATCCAAATTTTAAAGATCTTCTCTTCTTTCACGCCAAGCAGATCGTTCCTCCTGTTGATAGTCTTAATTCCATCGAGGTCTACTCAGTGGTCTCGTTTACGGTTGGAAAGAGTGAGAGAGGACCCAGGGCAATGAACATCAAAACAGTGGTACGCTCTTTTCTGAATTTTATCTTATTAGTTGAGCATAGATTGCACGAAAACTACGTACCAGTTTTGCACCTTGACTGAATAAACGCCGCATAAAATTATGCACATTTTACAGTTTGCTATTACCACCTTCCGCAGCATTTAGATTCGCAATTTTGTGTCACTTTTAGTACAAAGGCGGTATTGAGTGATACCGCAACATATGAATAACGTTTGCATTTGCACTGATTTTGTTGCGGTCTACATATTAGCCAGAATGTATCTACCCGAAATAATGTTATTTGCGGGTAATGAGGTAAAACTCTATTAAACAATTCGACGGTATCCATAATTCTCTGTGTCTGCGCCTTTGCTCGACATCTCAGTTCTTCATACAATTGGAGTTTCCATTGGTATCGTTTTCTAGTATTGCATTTTAAGGTTACCACGAACTAGAGCCGTTTCGCGGTAACAATAAGGCGTCTTCTCGGAATGATCTTATTTCGTATTAGCTTTGGAGCCCCGTAATACCCTAAGCCGTTTCATGCAATCATTAGTAGACTTTTGACAAATGTGCACACATATTTAGGTTATCAAAATTGTGATATTTTTGTTTGTAGAAGGAGGAAAACATCGACCCACAGCTGAAAAAATGTCGTGAGCATTTCAAAGAAGAAGACAAGAAGACAGAAGAGAAGGAAAAGTCTTCGACTGCATCTGCAGCTCCTCGGCGGTATGTTGCAATACAGTTTATACGGCTGTCAGCATTCCTTGAAAGCGACTGTGAAGAGTGTAAACGTTCTATATGATATGGCATAGACATTCGTGTCGTTTTTTTTAAATATCGTTATAACGCAATGCATCGGGCTGAGGGCTTCTTCACATCACATCGTGAAAGGCCAAGTGCACCTTTTGCGCTGAATTTCCGATCGGTCTTCAAGTAAATGCAAAAGTGCCCCTAATCTTGTTTTGCATGCGTGGCTGCCATGTTGGCGGACAGTAACAAAGGATTTCGATAAAACCTCTTCTATCTCGTGCAGTACATCTCTTATTTGAATCTTTTTAAGGTCGGTATACTGGAAGGTTTTTGTCTCAGGTGGATGGGAGTTGTGGCCCCTTTAGATGGGGACAGTTAAATAAGACATTGTTCGGACTCAGCATCATTCAGTGACTTTCATCCCAAATAGAGGCATTTAAATTTTGGGGACTTACGCATTAACCATTTTCGAGTCTAGAGCAGTCACATACATCCTTTGGACTTCTCAGGGAGGTGTAAAACAGAATAGAAAGTCAATCAACTTCGCTATAATCAAGTGCAGTTGTCAGGGTCCTTGAAGCTGAAAAACGAATTTCCCACCCTACTTCGGGGCCGCTACTTGAGTCGTAGTTAGTGAGGATATGGGACGCTTGAGGAAACTACCATAGAAATAAACACGAACGCTTCGTCTTATTCTGCATTACAGGGCAGTAAGGACAGTCGCGTTGCCAACGACACTAGAGGATTTTTATCAAATGGGATCTCGTCAGGAGGGTCACGTGTGCGAACTAAGAACTCCGCCAAAGTACAAGACAGTTCATGGGTATATTGCAGTGCCGTCTACTTCGGAGCCGTTGTTTTTTCAAGAAAAGCTCTCCGGTATTCCAAAAAAAGAAACTGGTAACATTCGCATGAAAACAACAGTTCAGTTCAGTGTGGGTAAGAATGAGCGTGGCTTCTTCGCAAAGGACCTCTTTTTTAAGGTAAGAGCTTTGCCTTCATTTACGGACATACGCACGAACAAAGTACACACCTGTCCATACACCTGTCCTTATACACCTGTTGATACCACAGTTTCGAAACGATGACGAAACGAAACTTGAAACTCTCTTCTCTCTTATTCCTTCCAAAGTGGACTAAAAGTGTTTTGATCCTAGCCTCCGCGATCGCGGGCTATGACACCGATGGAACAAATCGAAATCAGCTTCGAATAAAAGCCAAGAGTCTGTCTCATTCAGTGGAGAGGTAGTAGCCAGAGGTGCGGTGTACTATAAGCGCTAGCGTGCTGGATTGAGCTCTTCTGGAAAGGGGTCATTGTGGGGAAATTGCGGGGGGTAACTAACATTCCATTCAGTGTGGAGTTGAAAACTTAAATTGTTAAGTGCCAGCCTGTGGGGCCACTTGCTAGAACACCAACGTCGCGTTTATCAAAGTGCACGACTCTAATATATATATGAGTACTGAATAGGCGTATTCAATCTCTTGCATGAAAATCTTTCATACGTTAAGGAGCCCCTTAATTCGCTTGCCAGATTTACGCAGATTGAAAGTCGAATTTATTCCTATATCTACAGCTGCCCGAAACAAAGCAAACTCAGTGCAGATGTGGTTGGGAACATTTGGTCGGCCAAATACAAGAGGGCTTCGTTGCTGTTCTCATGAAAGGTCACTATGGTTTCGTTACTAAAGATTATCCCAGAGATCGAAAACCTACAGGAATCTACTTTAACGATTCACATTTGAGAGGATACCCCTTCGAGCAATTGCGTATTGGCGACAGAGTATACTTTGTTGTGGGTCAGAACGACAGAGGTTGTGTTGCGCAACAAATTGATGTGGTTGGGAAAACTCCGATAGCAGTAACGCAGGTATTTATTTGCAAGTTTTTCTTTGGCTAATAGGAGAAATTTTTTTAGATGCAATATATAAATGCAATTTAGTGGTAATTAATGGCAATAGCAGTAAGTAAAAGTATAGAGCGAAACTGACTAAAATCAGGGAACAGATTGAGCAGAGCACGAGGAATGGTGGCTCGCTTCTCTTTTAGGCAGTGTTTTATTTCACCCTAAACCCCAAGAAAGAAAGATATCATTTCACCCTATACCCCAAGAAAGATACGATTTTTTAAAAGATGCAAAGGCAACAGAAACTTCACATCACTTGAGTTCTTGACTGGATGTTTTTATTAAGGATGGTGCGAGGTATGCCTTAGACGCTACAACAACTTAAACTTATCATTGAATTCCAACGTAACTCCAATATGATGAACCCTTGTTTATTTCCTTCAGGGTAATTATCCTTCCAGTTTAGCTGATCCGCGCGTGTTGTCCAGAAGACCTCCCGACGTGTTTTTACACGGTCAACCCAATTTTGGACAATTCAGCCCTCTCACCCATGCACATGTCTCTTCACCCCGCTCTCCTATTGTCACAACCGCGGCCGGGATCTCACCAAATGCGTAAGTATACCAGTCTGCTTAAGATGCTAAATCAACATATATATGTTCATATTCTTTTAAATGTTGTATTGGTGAAGAAAGTTGTCACGTACTGTCTAGTCATTATAACAATACACTCACTCGCTCATCCTCATCGTCCCGGCTGGACATACAGTAAGGCCAAATGGTTTCTGTTGCAAGAAAAGCTCTCTTTGGTTGGGCTGCTAACCCAACGCACAACCTCCGTCGCACTCGGTGGTGGGAGATTGCCTCCCCGGATTTGCCTTTTTAGCTTTTTGACTGAGGGAATATTGTCTTCACGTTGGCCTTTGTGAAACAAGTTTTCATCCGCCCATGAAGTATATATAACCTTCATCTCCACACAATTTGATTCATGGGTGGGGATTTTTGACAGGGCTCATTCCCTGGCCATTTTTCCCTGACTGGGACAGGGATTCTAGGAGCCGGGGTATGCCCTTGCCTGCGCTGGGGCCCTAGCTTCTCCGAGATCTAGTGTCGTTAAGCTGGGCTTACCAGGGCGCACCACGTAGAGGTACTATACACCGGTCTTGGTGATGTTAATGTTAACAGCACCCTGCAATGCACCATTGCATCTCAAATTCTAATAGTACCGTCGGAATTTAGCCGTGCCGTGTACTATTTTAGGCATCTTTCAGTAGGGAAATTTTCAAAGGTTATCGAATTGATTTCGGCAGCTGCTTTCAAAGAGAAAGGAAGAGAAGGAAGAGCTATATAACAACTCATATATACCAATGTTTTGAAATGAAGTTTGCCATTGTCTGTGTACATCTTATTTCTTTTCCTGTTGTTTTTATCAGGATGGCTGGTCATCCTTTTGTTGACCCAAAAGGAGGTTGGCAGTCGGTAACCAGACGAAAACGATAAGGACCGTGATACATGTGTCTGTTGGCCAATACTTCTACAGCAGCTGCCCGGAGAGTAGCTATGAGGGATTATTTCTACTCCTGCCACTAGGAAGCTCAGGTGCTTACGTACCATACAATAACCTCGTCTTCATTGGCTCTCGACGAAGAACAACTAGGATGATGATGATGAAACCTTTATTTAAGTGTCATAAAATTCTAGAACATCAGAGTACTAATTGGGGACACTAAAACAAAGCTAATTAAATAAAGTAAAATTATCGTAATTAAGACTCAACAATCTTAAATTCCTAAAAAATATGTACAATTTATATCAACGTTATCAAATAAAATTTAAAAAACATTCATCATAAAAAATTCACGCATCATATTAGGTATTACATAAATAGCAAGAGGCACAGCTACTGTTGTCCAATGAGGAGATATCTCTACAATTTTTTTAGGGTGTCGTCAAAACGTGTTTTGCTCGGCAATCTCTATTAATAGTGGACGCAGGGTACTTCAGGCGTTGAAGTGTTGCAAATCTATTTCTTATATGTTCCTACTACAGGATCGCGTAGATCTGTTCAGCATTTATTGGGACCCTTGGAAGCGACCACTCAGTGAATTTTTTTCAGCTGGTCCCAGTTATTCTCTTTCAACTGTTATTGATTCAAACGCGTGAACGAATTCAGCATCTCTACACTCAATATGCAGAATGTTTATAAATATTTCTGCTATACATGCGTTTATAAAAAGCGTGTTAGATAGATGAATTTTACTACTTTTGTTTACCCTTCCACAGGCTAGGTTGTTTAAAAGTGAATTAATAATTGTACAGAGATTGTTGAAACAAAAAGTAATTCATTGTGCTAAGGATTGACTTTACCGATGTTTATGAAGGAAGCGATGTTTTAGAAAAGGTTTCAATAAAATAATCTCCCCAAATTTTTACCAACTTGTAATGCAATTCTTTTTAATCCTCTCCAGTTTTGTCTATCCATATCCCCTCTTGGCTTTCCTGTCTTTTGTTTGAGTTCTTCTCTAGTTTTGAGCCATTACTTTGACATTTTAGTTAATTCTATGACCATTTCATCAGTGCTGAAATTGCATAAAATTGCGTGACCTAGCCCTTTAAAGTATAGACGTCGTTCTCAGATATGCTTGTAATTTTTGGGGACACTCTTTAGTTTCGGTAACTTTTGTTTGAAGTTTGTTGGGTTTTTTAGATTTAACGCAGCCGCCATATTGAAGTTACAAAAAAAACGATCACCTCCTGCACGGATGACCGGCATTATTTGTTGGTCAGCACGCTGGCGCACTGGCTATTCATCACAAAGCCAGCACTTCAATCAAATTTTTCGGTAATCTCCCAAGGGACAACACTGAGGCCCCATCCACACTAATCCGTTTTCAAACGAAAACGGAGCTGTTTTGCTCCGTTTTCAAAAAGATTTGCGTCCACACTTATAGTTTTCGTATCGTTTTTGCCCGTCCACACTACAACGATCATCAAGAGAGAAGCCACATGGAACCGTCTGTTCGCCATTTTGGATTCTCACGGTCGAGTTGCCTGGCGCCCGGTCATGTCTATTTGTATGACGTCACCGTGTTTTCAAATTGCTCTACTCTGGAGAGCGTTTTCGAATGACTCCGTTTTCGGTGATCGTTTTCGGCGTTGTAGTGTGGACGATAGCCGTATCCGAAGCAAAACAGCTTCGTTTTCGTTTGAAAACGGATTAGTGTGGACGGGGCCTAAGGAACAACACTGATCTCGGCAAGAAACAGCTGTGGTCGAGTTACCTCATGGGAGAGATGTGATGGCCGTTTTGCCAACAGGCTTTGGCAAAAGCATGATTTTTAGCGCGTTTGCGCTCGTCTGTCAACAGTATCCCAAGTTTCCTCTATTGAAATGAAACTCAGTGAAGAACTGCGCAAAATTGAACGCTGGCTTTTTAGTAATAGTCTTTTTATTAATGTTAAAAAGACTGAAGCTATGCTTTTTGGGACCGCTCCTAGGCTTGCCAGGAAAAATCTTTTAATATATGCATTGATGGCAAACAAATTGAGAGGGTTCATGAGTTCACCTATGAGTTCACCTATTTAGTCGTTTTTGATGAACGCCTTAGCTGGGGCAGTCACGTAAAGAAAGTGATTTCTAAGGCTGGCAAGCGTGTAGGTACTTAGGCCGCCTTCGCGATAATCTGACGACTCATAGTGCCAATGTCGTATATATCTCGTTAATTAGACCAATTCTCGAGTACTGTGATACTCTGTGGGGTTGCTGCGGTGAGGGAAATAGTCAGGCCTTAGAGGCATTGCAGAAGAGAGCAGGTAGAATTGTTGCCAAAACGTCTCGCAGTAGCCCTGCAATGGACATTCTCAAGTGGCCGGCGCTTGCAGA